>Ga0172381_10000075_pt1 | contig 103709 bp, 135 predicted proteins | sample Leawel6488metaG_FD_119754 | JGI IMG/M metagenome (GOLD analysis project Ga0172381, IMG submission 119754) | Leachate microbial communities from a municipal landfill in Southern Ontario, Canada - Leachate well 64-88 metaG | ecosystem: Engineered > Solid waste > Landfill > Unclassified | place...
GTAGGAGACGAGATTGTACAGGTCGAATCGATAAGCTTAACTACCAATGTCATAACAATCAAGCGTGGTGTCTTAGACACTGTACCTGCTGACCATGCGGTAGATGCAAGAGTGTGGTTTGCAGGTACGCTCAGTGCTTCAGATAACATCGAGAACATTGCAGGTACAACTCTCAATGCAAAAGCGTGTACGAAGACTTCTCTTGGTACACTGGAAATAGGTGATGCGAGTATCGCAAGCTACGTATTTAACTCTCGTTATATTCGTCCTTATCCGCCTGGCAAGTTTCAGATAAATGGTTCGTACTATCCTGCTTACATCACAGGTGCACTTTCATTCTCATGGGCACATCGAGACAGGTTGCAACAGACAGTCACTATGATAGCTCAGTCAGAAAACAGCATAGGACCTGAAGTTGGTACAACATATTCAATTAAGATATATAACGAACTTGGTGTATTGATTAAGTCTCTTACTGGTCAGAATGTAACGTCTTTTGCATACACACTGGCAGATGAAATAACGGACAGCGGTTTGGGAAGACCTAACGAATCTATGAGGGTAGAGTTGTGGTCATCGAGAACAGATGCTAAAGGTACATACGAAAGCTGGCAACACCAAGACCATGTCATACCTGAATGTAGAGGCTATGGCATGTTCTATGGCGCTTATTACGGCGAATAACGGGAGGATATATGGCTTCAACAGACCCTAATTTTGGATTATCTTATGGCTGGGCAATGCGAGAATCTGGTTGGAATACCGGAGTAGATGCGAACTTCAAGAAGCTTGGTGCAATAGTGCAACTGAGCGTCTTAAGTATTCTTAATGACCCACCCGCTACACCTACCAACGGTGATAGATATATCATTGGTGTAGGTACAGGTGCATGGGCCGCTAAAGACAATCAGATTGCAGTGCGTGTAGCAGATGCGTGGGAATACTACACGCCTGGTACAGGTTGGGTTGCATACAATCAAGCTACTGACAAACTGTATGCCTTTGACGTAGCATGGAATGTCATAACTGGTGGTGGAGACACAGACCTCAATGCTTCACCGGCGGTAGACCATACTGTATCTGGTGTAAGAATAACGCTGACAGCAGGCGAAGCACTCGCGTTTGGTGACCCCTGCAGAATAGCTTCGACAGGTAAGGTGGTTAAGGCAGCCGCAGATGTGATTGCAAACGCAGGTGTACAGTTGATGTGTGCCGCCGATACTATCGCAGAAGACGCTGAAGGCTACTTCTTAGTAGGACCAGGCATAGCCAGAGATGATTCATGGAACTTCACGGTCGGTGGTATATTATACTTATCTACCACAGGTACGATTACACAGTCGGCTCCCAGCGGCTCGAATAATGTGGTTCAAGTTATCGGTGTTGCTTCAGCTACTACCAAGATTCTTTTCAGACCTGAACTCACAATGATAGAGGTGGCATAATGAGCGTATTTTATGTAGATTTTGAACTTGGCGACGATACAAAAGACGGAACTTCGTGGGCAAATGCTTGGAAGACTCTGACCACCGGTGCAACTGCGGCACGTATTGCTCCTGGTGATATAATTAAAATCGCTAAGAGCCCTGTCCCTTATTCGATAGGTAATGCGAAATGGTTCGCAGGTCCCTTCGTGAGTACTATTCAAGCAGTAGAATCATCTACTGATGCGACACCAATCGTCATTAAGTCTACTAATCATGGTAAAGTTACAGGCAATATCGTGCAGATTTCCAATCATACGACCAATATAAATGCCAATGGCGTGTGGAAGATTACACGAGTTGATGCAGACAAATACTCTCTCGACGGCTCAGTTGGTTCTGGTGCAGGTGCAGGCGGGTACACTGGTAACTGCATACTCTTTAATGGCAAAGCAGTTCTGCTTAGTACGTCAGGTTTAACTAAGAAGATAGACGACTGTGACAAGCTATGGACCTTAGCCAATTCTGCTAGTGTAGTTTTAGAAGCGTATGCTTCCGCAAAGCAGGGTGCTGGTGCGGTCAAAATTACATTGCCTGCCTCAGTAGCTACTGGCACAAAGTATGCGTACAAGGCTACTGGAGCGTTAGACCTGTCTGATTATCAGAAAGTATCCTTTTGGCTATTAAATGGTACTGCTTTCATAGCTGACAGATGGAAACTGTGCCTGTGTTCAGATACTACTGGTGATACAATAGTAGACACCATAGATATACCAGCAATACCTTCAAATAGTAACCGGGTTTCTCTTACAATCGCAAGAGTTGGTGGAGGCAATCTTAGTGACAGTATTCAGTCTATTGCACTCTATACGGCCGGTACAGCACCGACAGGCTCATCATATCTTCGTCTTGACAACATCATTGCCTGTACCACAGATGGTCTTAATTTGCAGACTCTTATCTCAACAGAGACAGAAGTTCAAGGTGGTACGCACGGCTGGTATCCTATTCAGTCAATCGATGATACAATAGTCATTCTTGATTGTGGGATTGCTACACCCTCTAATGCTGGCAGAGGCTATGACGGTGCTGAAGAAATAGATGTGGCTACATATGGGCGAGAGACTACAAAGACAGTACTAGAAGCCAGCACCGGTTCCGCCACCACTGCCACAATAAACGACAGTGGCACAGCCGGTAACTTAATTGAATTTCAGGGTGGCTATGACAGAGTATCAGGACTGCAGGACGGCGAGACATTCGTTGACTGGCGTAATGGCTGTAGCCAAGGTTTCTATTCGTCTAAGGACTACATCAAATTTAATTATCTCAATGCAGTTAGAAGCTATTATGGTTTTAATGTTTCTGGTAATACTGTATCCTTTGGCAGAGTAGGAGCCTTTGGCTGTAATTATATAGGCATAAATCTCACATTTCTCACGACCAATACGTTTACGGCGGAAGATTTAATTGCTATGTGTAATGACAACGACAACATATATTTTGGATTCTTTCACTTTGGACATATAACCAAGATTACAAAAGCATCCAACAGTCGTTTAGGTCGTGGTATAAATGTGTATCAAAGCAATGATTTACTTGTGAATGAGATAGTAGGTTGTGAAAACAATTTTTCATATGGCATAGATTTAAGCGGTGGGGCTCCTTACTCAGAAAGACCATCCTTTCCTCTTATAAGAAGGCTTAACAAAAATGTTGGTAGTGCTATCATGTTCAACAACACTAGAATTGCCGATATAGGTGTCATAGAAAAGATGAATAACGGTGGAGGAGTGAATGGTGTTTTTTATTTCTGGTATGCTTATGGTATAACTGTAAAAGAAATAACACAAGTAAACAATTCGTTGGCTACAGTAACCTCTATTTTTAACTTCGTCACTTCTAATAATATTAGAATAAAATATGTCGCTGAGTGTAACAACAATACGACGGCCAGATTATATAAAACAGCTGGCTCTATGAACTGTAGAATAGATAAGGTAACTACAACCGGGAACGCCGGTATAGCAGACGTTCAAGACGGTTATTCTGTATTATTGAACAACGCAAATTGTGCCGAAGCAGAATCAAGTTTCATGTACTTACCAGCGCATTATGTGTACAAAGACCAGTGTGCAAAGTTCACAAACTTTGGTAACAACGCAGACGACAACAGAATATATACTAATGGCGGTAGCTTCAAGAGTGACACTACCGTAAGACACGCTGAAACTGGCATAGCGTGGAAGTTCTCATTCAGTAATGCCACGAGAAACATCACTTACCCTCTGCGTTTTCCCGTTGCTCGTGTAGCGTTTGAAGCAAACAAACTCGTTACAGTGAAAGCCTTTGTACGCAGAAGTGCTGACACAATAGGCGCCAAGCTACGTATCTTCGGTTACTCTATACCAGGAATAGGTTTAGACGACTTGGTGGCTACTGCAGGCGTAAACTCAGTTGGTGCGTGGGAAGAACTGACGCTTACCTTTACACCAACTATTAGAGGCGTGGTTGAAGTATTCGCTGAAGCCTATTACATATCGTCTTTCGCTGAAAATGCGTGGATTGATGATATGACGATAACACAGGCAGATTAATAGGAGGTGTAAAATGGCTGTCGATTTAAAGACGTTTGATATCCCCTTTGAAGGTGGGCCGTGCTGTGATGTATCTGCTAAAGATAGTCTTGACCTGAAGACAATGGACTGGTCTGTGGAAGGCCAGCCTTTCGTCAGTAACTCAGGTACATATATACCGCCTGTTGTCACGTATGTCGTCTCGATAGCAGGTGTGGCAATAGCGTCAGTAGCAAAGTTCGTCTCGGTGGCAAAGGCAAGCATTGCCAAAATCAATGGTACACCACTGAGCTAAATTGACGGTGATTCCATCGTCTGTTATACTGGTTACAGAGGAGGTAAAAGAACATGGCAAATGACTTGAGTATGTACAGAGGCGATACTAAAGCTATCGCTCTTCACTTTACCAATGCCGATGGTAGCGATAAAGATATCACAGATTGGACTGTGTTCTTTACCTTGAAGAAGAGTGAATTAGACACAGACGCAGAGGCGAAGATAGTAAAGAACGTTACGGAACACACTGTACCTTTGGAAGGCAAAACGCAATTCACTATCGAGCCTGCAGATACATTGCACCTTGTCCCTGGCAAGTATGTCTATGACGTACAGACTAAGAATGGAGACACGATATCTACTCTTGTTAAGGGAGTTCTTACCATCATAGGCGACGTAACCAGAAGAGTGAGTGTGTAATTATGAGCGACGACCTGAATATAGAAGTAACAGACCAGACCGCAGTTATAGAGGTTACTTTAGAAGAGGGCCCGCAAATAGAGGTTACTTTAGAAGACACGGGCCCGCAGGGGCCACAAGGCGTACAAGGCGTACAAGGCTCTCAAGGACCGCAGGGGAGTCAGGGGGTAAAAGGTGAACAGGGCAGTCAAGGCGCTCAAGGTACTGTTGGGGATACAGGACCAAAGGGAGACCCTGGACCAAAGGGAGACACAGGTGCGCAAGGTGAGAAGGGTGCGCAAGGTGAGAAGGGCGAAGAGGGTAGCGTCGGATCACAAGGTGCTCAGGGCAATCAGGGTCCTGCTGGTGTAATTGGACCTCAAGGTGAGATTGGACCTCAAGGTGAGCAAGGTGCTCAAGGTGAGATTGGACCTCAAGGACCTCAAGGTGAGATTGGACCTCAAGGACCTCAAGGTGAGATTGGACCTCAAGGACCTCAAGGTGAGATTGGACCTCAAGGTGCTCAAGGTGCTCAAGGTGCTCAAGGTGCTCAAGGTGCTCAAGGTGCTCAAGGACTGGTCGGGACAGCCATAAGGGTTTTTACATGGGTTATAGCAAATCCTGCAATTGGTGGGATTCCAGGCCCACGGATAAATCAAGCTCATACAGTAACAAGGGTTGACAGTTATACAACCGCCGCAACATCTGTCACATTCAATATCGAAGAAAGAGGCGAAATAGGTACGGCAGGGGTTGACATTCTAGCATCAGACCAAGTTGCCGATATTGACGGGGCAAGCATAGAAGCCGCAAGCAATGACAGTCTGGCGGAAGGGAACTGGTTATGGCTTGATATATCCGCAGTAGAAGGTACTCCGGGTCAGGTAGTGGTAGTTTTAACATGTGAGGTGCAGTAATGGCTTTAGAAATTGAAGGGTATGATTACATTACCCACAAGATTGTTCAACGTCCGTGGGGTAAAGAGTGTCGGTTTACAGTAAAGGGGACTAAAGGAAATATAGATGATGTGATATCGGTTGCTGAAAATGTTACTGACGAGGAACTGGTTCTTAAGATAAAAAATCATGCAGAATATCGCGAAAGACAAAAAGACCGGGAAGACAGAACATGCCAGGTATTTGATAATACCGGGCCAGAAGTTAGGCAAGCCCTTAATTGGATTGTACGTTATATCAAAGCCAATCCGACGAAGAATAAAAGCCAAGTAAAACAGGCTTTTGGTAATGCTTTTACAACAAGCGTTTTTGATTTTGACAATTTCGTTGATTACCTTATTATGCAGACGGAAACAGGCAAATGGAGTTCGTTTGTAGTTTATGTGACAAATCACTTCTTTGAGGAGATTGACTAATGGCTACAATCACGTCAGCACAATCAGGTAATTGGGGAGATGTAGCAACATGGGTTGGTGGGGCAGTTCCCGTAGATGGGGATGCGGTTATTATTGCTGAAGGACACGCAATACTAATGAATGTTGACCAGTCTGCATTTGTAACAGGAATTGATGGGTTAACAATAACTGGGTCGGTGGGTACACCCGGTATGTTATATTTCAAAGATGGTACAGATGGTTATTTAATGATGAAGACTGGGACAAAAATACAGGGTACGTCAACAACCTATTTTGGGCGACTTCTTGCTAATAGTGATGGGGTATGGGGTAGCGCGGGTTCTTTGGCATACGCAAATAAAGCTGTAATTGCTTTACAGGGGTCTGCTCAGATTGACGGGAGTTACCTAGATATTCGTCTGTACTGTTATCAACCGACCCACAAATATGTAACAACGTATAAATTTAAGAAAACCGTGCAAAGCGTTGATGTGGATACAAATGTTATTACTTTGACTGAGGCGCATGGAATGACCTCACAAGAGTGCATATTCCTCAGAAGTTCGGGAACATTACCTGAACCGCTAGTTCAAGATATGCCATATTTTCTTATATCTACCGGGTCAAATACTCTTAAGATTTGTCTTTATCCGTACAATGCGGAGCTGAACTTAACATCGGCTGGGTCAGGTACAATTGAAATTTATTACGGATACGTGACTTATGCTGGAGTTACTACTGTAAATGTAATTGAAGATGTAAGCGCAGAAACCGGATGGGATACTACTGATGGTCATGACCACGTTGGTCTTTTTAATCATGGTTCCCCCAATCCAAATTTTCAGAAGCAACAATTAACAACCATTAATGCTGAGTCTATTGTTTTATCAACGGCTCTTGATAGTAAGAAAAATGCTGGTTCGAGGCTGTATCTTGTGAGCAGAAATGTATCAATTAGGCTTAATGTATCTGGCTATTCCCCGGCAATCACAAATGGGAAAGGGCATGTGCTTCAGTGTGAGATAAGAAATGCCTATGGAACTCCGGGTAATTTTAATGCGACTGGGATATCTTATGCCCTAGAGTGTGTTATGTCTGGAGTGCTGGCGTATTTTTACACTGGAGTTAATGGTGGTAATGGGTCGAGTATGTCGGGGAATATGCTTGGTTGTGGATTGGTAAGTTGCACCAAAGTAGACATAACAGGACATTTGGTAGGAGCATATACAGCTATGAGCGATGTGTATGGGGTAAAGATGTCAGGTACAATATTTGGATGTAGTATGGTTTATGGGGCAAAGGCAGAAGAGAGCATTACCACAGGTTATGTAATTGGTAATGGTTATATATACTATTCACAAGGGAGGCATCTGGCCTTGTCTGCGAAGTTATTTGCTAACATGAGTAATATGCAGGGGAATTGCTGTTTTGCAAACTTCAGAAATATGGCTCCGGGTTGTTCAGGAATACCTTTGGCTGTTGGTACGCCATATAAAAATAACAGAATAACTCATGAAAACTATAATGGTATTGATGGGGCAATGAAGATTGAAGACCAATTGGGAAATATACTTAAAACCCTTTGTGATGGAACTGGTGATGCTCCAAGTATTGACCCGGATATGGGAAATGATTATTGCCTAGAAGCGAGTAATATACAGGCATGTCTGACACCTACTGTAGGGCCATTAAAAATAATCAATGGAGTCCGGTTATGGGTGCGTGATGGGGAAAGAACAATTGAAATTCCAATCCAAACAACGTATGCGAGTATTGCGGCAGGGGGGCTTATCCTACGAGTACAATACGTTGATGTAAACGGGGCTATTACAGAAATTACAAATGCCCCAGCAATTGCTCAACGGAGTGATGCTACAGATTGGTCACAATATTTGAGAGTTACCTTTACTCAGGGTTTTGAAGGTTGGGTTACAATATATGTAGAATTGACTAAGTATGAATCGGGCAATGAAGTTTATGTCTGGCCTATTACGTCAATACTTTAAGAGGTTATCATGGAATGGCATTGGGCTGATGGACAATTAGTGTCGACATTAGATTGGCCGACTTATTGGGCAGACGGGGGGATGTTGCCTTATTATGTCCCTGATGTTGCAACAGCTCCACCAACAACCAATCGGGTTTTAAACGTGATGATAAATTTTTAAGAGGTACGATATGGCAGATATAGAGTTGACCTAATATTCGCGTTAAGCCGATAAGTATTGTATAGTTACAAGTACCCTATGTTCAGGCACATCTTGTATGTCTGAAATAAGGCTAAGTTTCTACGGAGACATAGAGATATGACAACAGTAAAGCCAGACTACTGCATACATCCTGAAGAGGAATGTGCAGAGTGTTCGTTTTACTGGCCAAAGGAAGCTATATGCTCCTTGATGCCAGACGAAGAATTAAAAAGTGCATGGTTAAGAGAAAAGAGAAAAGCTTTTAAGGAGGAATGATGAAAGAGTGGTTGTATGCAAGGTACAAAGGCTTCTTAACGTGGTTCGGGGATATCTACTGTGCCTTTGAGCCGCCTCTCGTAAGAGCAAACGAGATTCGCAGAGTTCTCGCGTTGATTCAGCCTGGTGATGTTATATGCAGAGGCTACAACTACTACCTCGACAGCTACTTTATTCCTGGAGTGTTCTCTCATTCAGGTCTGGTAGTAGATGCGTTCACCATGATTCATGCAGTAGCAGAGGGCGTATCGAGAATAGATATCATAGACTTCATTAAGGACTGTGATGCCTTTATCATTCTCAGACCTGTCTTAAGCACAAGCGATTCGGTAAAGGTACTGGCAAGAGCGTTTGAGCATCTCAAGAACAAGACGCCTTATGACTTCACCTTTAAAGACCCCAACAATTTTTACTGCCACGAGTTCACGCAAGATTGTCTGAACTACGGTGGCATTGAGATAGTACCAACTGAAACGGAATTTGGCATAGGCATATTCAAGTTCAAACGTACCTTGTTTTTGGCACAGAACTTGATTGATGCACTCACAACGGTCTATATATACAATCCAGAAAAGGGGGTTTATTTTGAAGCCGAACATTAACGACTTAGTACTGCCGGCACAGAAAGTCTTTCACGACTTTGAACAGGAAATGAACAAGGCAAATGTGCTGTTCAAGGTGACGTGCATAAAGCGCACGATTGATGAGCAGGCGGCTCTCTATGCACAGCATCGCCAGTCTGTTCTTGCAGTGAACAGGCTCAGAGCAAAAGCAGGTATGAGTTCCATATCTGACAGAGAGAATCTCAAGACAGTTACCTGGACCATGAAGAGCAGGCATCTACCAATAGCGAAAGGTTCAGAGTTCGCAAAGATGTTCCCAGAATGGGTAGGCATGTGCCTCGCGTGGGATATTGTCATCATGAATGACAAGACACCTCAGTGGGAGATAAAGGTAGATGTTGATAAAGACATGATACCTGATTACGAAGAAGCGGCACGTATAGGTGAGAAATTGGGATTGGTCGTGGGAGCACGATGGAGAGACAAGCCTGATTATCCCCATTACGAATTTGATATAAGGAGGTATTACGATGCAGTTAATAATCAGAAGTAAAAAATCAGTAGCGGCGCTTGCAGTTATAATCGTACTTATGGTATCTTATGGCTGTGCCGGTTTTGTTGACAACGCTTACAAGACAGCGTTCACCACGAACACACTGTACGACGCAGGTATGAAGTCTGTGGCTCAGCTTCAGGCAGATGGCAAGATTACGAAAGAGCAGAGGGTAGAGATAAACAAATATGCCACTGCTTATTACGCCTCGTTGCAGGGGTTCGTGGTCGCGCTTAGTACATACAATCAGATGAAAGACAAGAAGAGCCAGGACGCTCTTGCTATTGCGCTCTCTGCTTTGGTCACCAACTATACCAAGCTTCTTGAGGTCGCCAATGCTTTTGCACCTGGCACGTTTGTTAAAGCGGAGGTGAAATAATGGAAGGCTCAGCAGATAAAACAATCGTAGAAACGGCTCTTGAACTTGCCATGAAGTTCGGCATACCTGCAGTTCTCGAAGTAATCAAGGGCTGGAACAAAACAGTTATTACTCAGGCAGACATTGACGCGCTAGCAACGCAGATTAAAAAGCCTGAGGAATATTAACCAAGCAACTTCTCTTAGCAACATATAACTTCCTCCTCCCCTCTCTGTTCTCTCTCGGCAGAGGGGGGTTTTTCTATTATTTGTCCTCGTATAGATGACGCATTTTTCTACCATGCGTAAACGTGCCGATATACTGAGTGCTGTCCAAAGGCTTCTTATCGAAAGGTACACCTGTCTTGATTGCTCTGAACTTACGCTCTTTTGATGTAGAGTTAACAGGGTCGTTCATGTATTCGTACCAGATGTGCACCTTGTTGTAGTACGAACCGACATGAATTATCTTTGCGGTACGAGGCAACGACAGCGTGAACTCATCGAGGTGTATCGGAATCTCCATGCTGTCTACTAACTTGGTAAGTGTAAGGTCTGACATTATAGTAATCCCTCCTTAGGATTGGCAAGCTCGACTAGCACCTCTCCATGACACGCATAAGGCTTGCACCAACAGCCAAGTACCTTGCCTCTCAGTTCATGAATGTCTGCCATGAGCTTCTTGTTGTTCAAGATGTACTCGCGGTACATTTTGATGCACTCTTCACGACCGTATTTCTCTACGCTGAACGGGTTACCCCACTTGCTTGGTCTGCCTATGTAAACGTCATATGCTTCTGTCTGACAATTAACTACTCGTGACACACTCATCTTATAACCACTCTCGTCTTAGATTGGGTGGTGCATCCCATGTAGTTATACGCGTATTAAACTTTCTTCGCAGTTCTGTTACAAAGGCGTTCAGTTCCGCTATGTTGTTGAACTGCGCGTCAATGTGGCGCAACTGACCACCTTTCAGTCTTGAGTATATGAGTATCATATGTGGGTGAGTGAAGTGTACGTCTACACCAATGTTAACAAGGTCTTTTATCTCTGACTCAAGACTGTCTATACCTAACCACGCTCTTAGCCTTTTCTTTAACCAGTTCTTCATGCTACGTTCTCCTCTATGTGTGTGCCTGTTGCATCTTTGCATACTGTTATTATATGGTCGAATGTGCCCATACTTTCGAGGTCTCTGTGGTCTATTACCAATACGCGTCGGTCTAATGCCGCGGCTCTTTGTGCCAGTGTTTCAATGAGATTCGTTATACCTGCATTGCTGAGCCACGTGGTAGGTTCATCGTATATCTCCATGTCGAACTCTATGTTGTTGTAGTTCTGTATGAAGTCTATCAGACCAAGAATACCTGCCAATCGTAATCTCTGACCTTCACCACCAGACCATACGTTAAAAGGCACAGTCATCTTCTCACCTTCTTCTGTGGTGGTGACGAAGACTGATAGCTCACGTCTTATCGAACCAGATTTGGTTTCAGACTCTACATCGAGCATGACCTTCCAGTTATCAAGACCTAAGCTGACGAGGTTCATATTCACATACGATTCAAACTCTTTTAGTGCCTGTTGAATGAGCATGATGCGAATATCTTTGAACCCTTTCTTCCAATAGTTCTGTGCCACAAGTTCTAGGTCCATCTCTGTTATCTCATCGAGCATCGAGGTGGCTACTCGATTGAGCAGTTTTCGCTTGTTTTCTGTTTTTCGTATCAGTGTATTGTATTCGTTGGGCTGGGATTTGAGAGCCTCTATGTCCCCTTTAAGCGTTTGCAACTCATCTACACATCTACCCTTGTTTGTCACTAAAGTCGATTCTGAGTGCTCTACCGTCGAAAGTGTGTGCCGCATATCTTCTATCTTGTCTATTACCTCACCTCGCATGCCTTTCATCTTTTGAAGCTCATCTCGTGCCGTCTCTTTTATTACCTCATCCTCTTTCAAGGTACGCCTCTTGACCTTCAGTTCTGCTTTGAGCAGTATGCGTGCCTGTCTCTTTGACGCCTCATCTGTTTCTTGCATACAGGTCGGACAGCGAAACCCTAGTTCATCTATCTGTGTCAATCTCAGTTCAAGATTTCTAACCTCTGACCGTGAGGTAATAAAAGCCTCGACAGCCAGTTGCTTGAGGTTATCGAGTCTCTCGACCTGTTCTTGCAACCGCGCCTTGTCAATCTCAAGCACCTCAATTTGTTTGACGCATGACCTCTTCTCAATCTTCGTTTCTGCAAGCTGTTCGTTCAACAGACGCTTTTGCTTTGAGGCGAGTACGAGCTTCTTTCTCACCTCAATAATGTTCTGGTTTCTCTGTAGCTCAAAGTCTCGTGACAGCTTCTCGTACTCAGTGGTGGATTGAGCCTGAAGAAAGCCTATCACTCTGCTCTGTTCTTGTGCGGCATCCTGCAGTAGTCTGGTCAGTTCTGCGGCACGGTCCTTTGCTTTGTCTGCATATACGACCCACTTGTTAAGCGACTCTTCCATGATTGAGGTAAAGAGACTTAGCTTCTCAGTAGGTGTGAGGTCGAAGAACCTGATACCAAACTGCGGTATGTAGACCAACCAGATAAACGAATTGAAGTCGAGACCGAGCAATCTGTTAACGTCTGCTTGTGTAGATGTGCGCCACTCGTCGTGCTGAAAGATTCTGAGACCTGCAGTTTGAGCGGTACGTTCTATCTGTATTGGTTCGTCATCGATGCTGAGTCTTACTCTGCCACAAATGGACCTCTTTGATTCTCCCCAAGTAACCAACGTAGGCGTCTTTATATTGCGTGAGTTCTGACCATACAGCGTCCAGACCAGTCCCTCGAACAGACTTGACTTGCCTGCGCCATTGGCACCGAGCGAAGGCTCAACGTTGTTCTGACCAGAAACAAAAATGAGACCTGGTTCAACTGCTGACAAGTCCCAATCTATGTACTGTATTGAACGAAAGTTTTTTAGGTACAACCCTTCAAGCTTTACTCGGCTCATCGTTCTTCCTCTACTGTATTTAGTGCTATCTTGAGATAGTACGGTCCAAGTTTGTTCTGGTCTGCAAAACGTTTAACCACGTCTGAAGAAGACATTGCTAAGGTGGACCGCCTGCGTCTGTCTACATCTCTTGCCTTTATGACCTCTGCCTGCACTCTAACGCACACTGAACCTTTCTCTGTTATGTACTCCTGAATAGTCTTCTTTATCTTAGGCCAGTGAACAAGCTCGGTCTGTGGTATGCTGACCACGATAGAGAACTGACTGTCCTGATATCTGAAGTTCTCTTGCTCTGTCAGGTGTCGTATCGGGTTAGTATGTGTTATGCGTATCTTCTTCTTCTTTATTGGATGTGGTAGATTTATAAACGATTGGCTGCCACCACTGATAAAGAGAAAAGTACCGCCGTCTGCGTCACCAAAGTTTATAGGATAAGGTGCACCAATATAATGAATGTGACCTTCTATCGTCTGCCTTGTGTGTACATCACCAGAATATACTGGCACTTTTCTGTCTTCAAAGATGTTGGCGTCCATACCATCAAGCGTCTGACTGTTTGCCGCTGTTGCACCGCGAACTGTCTGATGCATGTATATTGTTTTGTATCTGCTGTCGAAAGGTCTGTAACTGTCCCAGTCATGTTCATTACGTGTGTGTGGCAAGAACAACTCGCCATCGACATTTATCGGTTCAGTTATGTACTGTATTCTGTCGAAGTGTATGAGGAATCTGAAGAAGGCTCTTTGTGAGGTGATACCACAATGATTGCCTGCCAGTATGATTACGTTTGCATTGCGAAACTGATTACACCACAGTATGAATAAAGCCACGATTCTGTTAACCAGTTCCTCAGAGTGCCTGTCTTTGTTCTCGGTGATATCACCAAGAACTATTATTCTTCCGATAGCCTGCGGTCTGGTTATTGTTCTGTGCAGATTCAACAGGGAGTGCCATCTGTACTCGTCTTGCTGTTTATCTGTAAGGTGCAGGTCTGCTATTACTATGTCATCCATGTTTTCTTCTCCTGCGTCTTATTATCGTTGCGTGTGTGCCATCTTCTTGTGGTACTGTAGCAGGTTGCCCTACTAACGAATCGACTGTTTGTTCAACGACTCTTTGTATCGCACGTTCGGTTGCGCCGACCACCGCATCTCTTAGAACGGTATTAGGTACTATAAAGCCACCGTTAGCTTCTCTCGAAGTAGCTACTAATTCACCACCATGATACATGGCACGATGTATTGCGGGGTTAGGTGCAAGTAGATGTCTTTCCTGTTCTGTGGCATCTGGTTCTCTTGAACCAGGCTCTACGTAAGTGACGTTAAATGGCCCTCGTATATTGACAGGCGGTGATTGATGTAATTCCTCTACCGGGTCAAAGAGAATGTCTACTATTCTAATGTCGAGTTCTGGAAGGCCGTCAGAATTAACGGTCATATTAATGTATGTTACGCCCTCTATAACCTCACCTGTGTCAGAGGCAAGTCTGAGTACATCTTGTCTTCGTCCGCCGCCTGCGTCACGTCTTTCTCTAACAAGCTTAAGTCTCATATCATAACCTGCAGAAGGCTGAGAAGGTAACGCCAGTACAGAGGTCTTCTAAGTCGTAAATGAATATGGGGTTCTCAAATCTGTAGCATACCAAGAGAGGTGACAGGTGTTTAACCTTTCTCTGTATGCACACAACCGGGTCTGCGCCGTTCTGTTTGGCAATGAGCATTGGTGATTTGTTGTGCCTCGTGCTTTCTTCGAGTAGCTTCTTCCAAAACGGGAGAATGGTTTGACCTGAGGTAGGCGTACCATACAGCAACGCATCCCACCTCAGGTTCTTAACGTTCTTGCACTCGATGATAAAGTCATTGATGAGGATATTGGCTTCTCTGTGACGCTCAACAGCAACAATGTCGCCCATGCCTGTCTTGACACGCTTACCCTTTTGAGAAGCAACAGTGGCACGCCCACCACTGGTAGCACTACGCCACAACAGGTCGTCGTGTTGATTACGACTGACCCATAATGATAGCGCCTTTGCTACCACTCTCTCGAACGCTCCACCTTTTCTCTTCGGGTTCATGTGTTACCTCTCTATGATTTCGTATTTGATTGAGTCTTTTGGTATGTTGTGTGCGATGTGATTTGCGACAGTGGCTTCGATTACCGCTCTCTGTGCTGTATCAGAGAGGTCTTCGTAAGGTGTGCCGTTGTCATCTGCCATGTTCTTGGGGTCTATTACAACCTCGCCCTCGGCTTTGATGCTGAAGACTGAGATGTGACCATCTAATGTTTCGTCAATCGAAAACTTTACGACCATGTTTCCTCCTTTAAAGTGTGGTGGGCAGTTATCCCTTGATTACTGCCAGTGGTGTAAGCTCATGCAGTATCTCTACGAGGTCAGATTGCTGTGCCATGACATCCTTGATATCTTTGTAGGCTCCCGTAGCTTCATCGAGGTCCGCAACTTCCCTGATGCCATGAACAATTCCCTGGTCATCAAGCCTCTTGATTTCTTCCTCAAGATTCAGTTCCCTTGTCGCCTGCTTTCTACCCATGCACCTGCCGGCTCCGTGAGAACAGCTATTGAAGCTCTCTTTGTTGCCCTTCCCCTTGACGATGTAGCTCTTTGTACCCTGTGAACCAGGGATTATGCCTGTGTTGTCTTCTCCTGCGAAGGTGGCCCCTTTTCGGTGAACAAGGACGTTCTCACCATAGTGGTGTTCCATTCTTGCGTAGTTATGGGCTATGTTAATCATGAAGCCGAAAGATACATAAGGAAAAAGTTCTTGAAAGATATTCTGAATTCTCCCCATCATCAATTTCCTGTTGGCAAAAGCAAAGGCAACGCAGTACTTCATTTCCGTCATATACTCTTTATACTCAGGGGTATCCATTGGAAGAAATGCCAATTCCCAACTCTTAGGAATTGAAGAGTACCACCTCTCATTCAGCTCTACAGCCAGTTTGTTATAATGGTCTGCTACTTTCTTTCCAAGATTTCTGCTCCCGGAATGAATCATTATCCAAATACAGTCATCCGAGCCTTTCTGAATTTCAATGAAGTGATTCCCACCACCTAGTGTGCCGAGTTGATGCAGTGCAGACTCATACTGCTGACCAACAATAGAATGATAGAAATGCAAACCATCTGTACAAGGCATGAGGTCGTTATCCTGAGCATCTTTTTGATGGTTAAACCCCACCGGAATTACTCGCTGTATCTTAAACACAAGTTTCTCAAGGAAATCTTTGGAGATATGAAGCAGAGAAGTCTTAACAGCACACATCCCACAACCGATATCCACACCAACTGCATTGGGAATAACTACCCCTCTGGTAGTCAAAACGCCACCAATGGGCATACCATAACCCTGATGACAGTCTGGCATAATTGCTACATGCTTGAAGACGAATGGCAGGTTAGCCAGATTCTTAGCCTGCGCCTCTGCTCCTTCTTCAATATCTTCAAGCCACATTTTAATGGGAACCTTCTCTGATGCAATGACTCTCATTCAACCCATCCTTTCATAGTAATCTTGGTTGCAGGCTAAAATATGAGGGGCAGAGAGTGTTTACTTCGAGTCTTGTACCAGAGACTCTTTTCAACGCCTACACGCTAACCTGGATACTGACGAATCGTATGCCGACCCGCCCGTCATAGTCAGAAGCTTCTCTGCCCCGTCTTGTTTTGTGGGCACGAGTCTGAGCCTTTCAGCTACACGATATAACCGGCATGCGTAGCCTCCATGAAGTGCAAACGTTCATAAGAGTATCGCCCTAGCCTTATTAGGCACTCTTACACTGGACTTTAACTTGTTCTCACCAGTCTCACTATCGCTCAGGGGTCATGGTGCCCTTTACTCGTGCCCTTTATTCTTTGAGACAGAGGCGAGGATTTGAACCCCGCATGACCCTAGACTTATGTGCTCCAGTTTACTGGCGTCGAACTTGGTCTTACTGGAGTCTATAGCGTCTACCCATTCCGCCACCCTGCCATTACCTCTTAATACTTGCTGTAACTTGGTAAGAAGCCTGTTTCAATCTCTTTCCATCTATTACGAACCAGTCTCGATATCTTTGACTTCATTCTGTTGTCGCTCTCTGCCTTAATGCGCTCAGACTCTTTAGCCATTGTGCGCGGTGACAGGCCGAGTTCGTCAAGAGCATCGATTGATTTGAGCCACTCAAGACAGGCGGTAACATCGTCTATGCCATAACCGAACATGATTGGGAACTGACATTCTCTGAAGGGCAGTGATATCTTGTTCTTCTCGCAACGTGCTTTGATATCAACGCCTACGTTTCTCTTGACCTTGTCCATGACTCTGTAAAGTTTTTCCATTTCGCTGAGCCACAATACTTGCGAGGTGTAGAAGTCAAGAGCTTTGCCACCGGTACGTCTGTACTTCTTGCCGAAGGTGACACCAATGTTGTCACGAACCTGCGATATGATAATGAATAGTAACCGCGTTCTCGCTATGTCATTGGTAAGACGCCTGAACATTTCAGAACTCGTCTTTGCCTTATCCATCTTGTAAGAGCCTTCGTCTATCTTACGTTTCTTTTCTTCTCTGGTAGATAGTGAATCCAGCGAATCGACAATGAATATGCCAGGCTCGTCACCTTTTTGCTTGATAACACTGCTCATGACCTCAAATAGAAACTCCATCGTGCCGTCGTTTGTAGTGTCTTCAAAGTCATCTGTGGTGAAGGTGACGTTTTCGATTGGTAGCCCAAGTGCTTGTGCGTACCCTTTGTCAAAGGCAGATTCAGCCTCGTGATAGTAAGCGTTGCCCATAGGGTACTTACGTAAGAAGTTGATGATTGCTTCGATGGCAAGCAAAGTCTTGCCTGTTGACTTGTCACCTACTATGTTGACGACGCGACCTATTGGATAGCCCCCACCAAGTACGCAATCGAGAAGAGTAGAACCACTGGAGATTAACTCCAGTGGCTTATCTTCTACGAAGTAGTTGCCAAGCTTTACTGCTTCTTGACCTCTACGCCGGCGTTCCATGTGTTATGACCTGTCTCTCATTTTACGCATGCGCTCTCTTGAACCCTCTGTTGACTTCTTGGGGGCTTTAAGGTCAAGAGTTTCACAGATGGTTTCGCGCAGTTCTTTGTCGGACATGTCGTCGAGTTCTTCTTCGGCAATCACGTCTTCATCGAGAGCCAGTGTTTCAAGCTTGCTTCTCTTCATGGTCTGGACGTCATCGTAGGTGACCTTAACCTTGCGACCTTTTTCTTCGCGTTCAGGCTCGTCATCATCGTCATCGTCCTTTTTGCCGCGCTTTCTTGATGAGGGCTTTTCTTCTTCTTCGTCCTCATCTTCTTCTTCGTCCTCATCTTCGTCCTTCTTGCGTGAGGATGTACTGCGACGCTCACCACGAGAACGAGGCTTCTCTTCTTCGTCCTCGTCTTTCTCTTTCTGGCGACGTGAAGATTCTTTTGCCTCTTCTTCATCATCATCCTCGGCCGCTGAGAATATCTTTTTGATATAATCGTAGTCAAAGAAGTTCAGAACAGACGGGATGGGATGGTCTTCAACGTACTGAAGCCACTCATCTATCTGTTTGTTGCGACCCAGTGGTGAAGGTCTACGTGCCAAGCTGGAGAAGTACTTCGTCTTCAGCATCTCGCCTTCACGTTCGAGGTGAATGTCGTAACCCTCGTCAATGTCGTCGATAAAGTAGGTGTCACCTGTCTGCTTGTCAATGGTCTGCTTGCAGATATCTTTATCAACGGTCCAGGGAGCGGGCCAAATCTTGGGACCTGCGTCTTCGTTGGCTCTGTCGATGACCCACATAAGCACACGTTTGACTGGTGCAAGAGACTTGATGTAATCAGCGTCACCGCCTTTCTCTGCTCTCTTACGCTCGTCGCAGATGGGGCACTTCTTGCCTTTCATCTTCTCAAGACAGAGGTACGCCGCGTTGTCAGGACCGATACCGAAGTGAACATAAACATCGAGTCCCCAATGTTCGGGGTTTTCCCACGTTGCTGGCAGTACACGCAGGTTCTCACCGTCTTTGGTGCTCTTCACTGCGAGAACGTTGAAGTCCTCTTTAATGAAGTAGTCGCGTGAGCCACCTTGCTGTGATGCCCGTTTCGACAGTGCTTCGCGTGAACGGTAGTTGTACCTTTCACGTCTGTCTTCACCACGTCCTTCTTTCTTCTTTTTCTTTTCTCGGTCAGACATTGAATCCTCCTTATCGTCTGGTTCTGCGAGTAGTGCGAGTCTCGTGCTCTTCTTTAATCTTACCGCGTGCCTGTTTGTAACCTACTGCCTCGACGGACGCATCAGATTTAACTGTCTTCTCGCTGAAGTAGCCTGCAAGAAACAGATTGCAGACCTCAACGAGCATCTTACCTTTACCTGAGAAAGCATCTTTCATGCTGTACCACAGGTCTGCCGCCAGCTTCTTCTCCAGAAACTCTGCGTTGGCGTTCATGTAGTCCTCGTCCATCTTCACGAGTTCTTCTACCTTAGCCTCTGTCAGCTTGGTGGAGTTACGCTCTGCGTTGGTGCGTATCTGCTGTGCTGAACTTGCATACGTCTGTTCAAGCGCAAGCTTTGATTCGTCACGTTCGCTTATAGCGACAGCACATGCTGTACCAATCTTGAAGAGTATCTCGGAATACTGAGAACACTCTACGTCAAGATTGTTCCTATCAATGACCAATAGCCTTTGTGCCTCTTCTAATGTGAGGTTGGGCATTTTGAATCCTCCTTATGAATGTCTGTTAAAATTGATAATACATTTTATCATACAAAAATACTGTCGTCAATACTTAATTTTAGCTTTAGATTTCAATAACTTACGAAGAACTAGACGGCAGTTCGGGACAGTTGGTAAGACGCTGAACCAGCGTTCTCAAGTAGGTAACTTCTTCACGTAATATTGCTACCTCTTGTGTAGTCTGGTTCAATCTTTCTGCAGGTCTGAGACCTATTATCCAAAGCTTGTTCATAATCTCTTGTACCGACTCTATAGGCAAACGTAACGCGGCCTCGTAGTGAGGTATAACTTCATTTGGGCTCTGGTCGATTGTCTCCATTGTTACACTACGCACCACATGTATCCTGTTGCTGTCCCTTTCTCTCATCATCATGTGCATATCAAACATATTGTTTGAAAACACCGATGCTTGCTCTATTAAAACTCTCATGTTCGTTCTCCTTGATAGCTCAGACGCCAATTCTAAGGTCATTTCACATCTGCCTAATGGCACTATTCTTCGTAAAGAATTGTAAGCCTCTTCAGGTATCTCGCCTGCTTCGTTAATAGACCCTGGATGTGCCTGCGATTCTTCACTGGCGAGATTGAATATTCTGTGAAAGGGACTATCTTCTTCTGGCGCGTTCGATTCTACATGAAAGTGGTCGTTATCACCTACCACTGTTTCAGGTACACCAAACTCTTTAATAATTACCTTGCGCTCCAGTGCTCTCTGTTTGTCGAATCTTCTCTTGCGTTCTACCATTGTCCTACTCCTTGAGTACGCAATCTGCTACATTGAGAATGATATCGTAGAACGCCTGTTTACTATATATTGGTTTGCTGAAGTACTGCAACTTGTTCAAGAAGAACAAGGATTCTTTCTCGCTCTTGGCATTGAGTACGCATGAGGTCATGTACATTGCTACCACAATACGTATCGATTCGGGGTTCATGTTACGCATACGCTTGAGCAGAGCAACGGCTTTCATCCAGTTCGTTTTGCCATCACGTATGAACTTACACAAATCGATGACCTCTGCTGAGTTCTCTGGTGAGTTGAGAAGGTCAGCTACTGCATCGACAGTCTTACAACTTCTGCACTGTGAAAGGTACACAAGAGCCTGACGCATGCTACCGAAAGACTCTCTTGCTATTGTGACGAGTGCCTCTTTGGGTACCTTCAGGCTCTCTTCTTTGTGTATGTACTCAAGCATGTCTGTGATATCATCGACGCCAAGCTCTCTGAGACTGAAGGTGTGGCATCTGGTCTGCACTGTCTTTGGTATCTTCTGCAACTCTGTGGTGCAGAGTGCAAAGTAAACGTGGCTTGGTGTGTCTTCAAGAGGCTTGAGCAGTGCATCGAACGCGTTCTTCGACAGTTCGTGTGCCTCGTCAAGAATGATGAACTTGATTCCGTTATGACCAAGCCCTGCATAATTGATACCTTCGAGCAGTTCTCTCATTGCATCGACACCTGTGTTATTTGCGGCATCTATCTCGATGAAAGGCTCGTCTATGACGACGCCAGGCTGTAACTTCTTCGCTAACATACGCGCTATTGTAGTCTTCCCTGTACCGGAAGGTCCTGCAAATATCATCGAGTGCGGTAGCTCGTTGTTCTTCAGCAGTGCCTTGAGCGAATCAATTACGCTCTTGTGACCTGCTAAGTCTTTAAACTTCTCTGGTCTGTACTTCAGATGAAAGTCTCCGTATCTATCATCTACTCTCATTACGCCTCCTCTATCAGCTTCTTTGTGTGGCATCTCTTGCAAATCTTGTAAGGCTTACCTGTCTTCTCGTTGTATCTTATAATAAAATCGTGCTCTATCGGTTCAGCATGAAAATCAGGATGTGAGGCATATGTCGAACCACACTCGTCACATACCTCGCACTGAAATGGAGCGTCTGAACCAAACGCTGTTGACTTGCCACACTTGCATCTCCAAAATTGCATATCGTTCTCCTTAGCCTCTGCTTGTGCCTTCACCTGACGGTGGGGTAGCCTTCACAACACGACCAGACTGTTCGTGGTCTTCTTCGCTCAACGAGAACCATCTTACTTGACTCAATGGTATATGTCTATTCTTGCCGTTCAACAGACGCATCCAAAGAAGATATGCGCCGAAACGCACTTCAGTACATTTGAATACTTCTCTGTATCCGTCCCACCATCTTACGTTTACAGTCGTAGGTGTATCGTTCATTTTACTGTGCCTCCCTGATACTTCTTAAATATTTCAGCGCGGGGTGAACTATCATACACGCACCGTTACAAATAGTACATCTCTGTCTGGGCCAATCGAGGCAAAATACCCACTCACCTGTACCTCCACAGTGTTCACACACCACCTCTCCCCAAGAAGGATGCTCGTACAAATAGTCAGCTAGATTACGAAGGTTGAGTTGAGCAGAAAACACAGTTGTCCACCTTGGAAGTTTGCTATATGAGATATATTGAATGTGTGATAAGTAATTTTCCCACACTTCTGACATCTCTCGTTCCATGAACTCTTTGACGGGTATAGGATTGACGAGGTAGTCAGGATTTAAATCTACGTCCAAGAATGGTTGTTCATGCCATTCCTCGCCCACCATCAATACTAGTGTGCGCTTATATTGTTCATCAGTCATTTACGTTTCCTCCTCACCTTTCTGTCTACAATCTCTGCATAAACGTGAATGTCTCTGTAGACCGGGTAGCATCCATTACTGCATCTTCTATGCAAGCCACAGCCATGTCTGGGATAACCGTAATGCTCTATGTGGTACTTATCGACAAGCTTGTGGTCCTCAGTTTCTACCCACTTAACAATCTTGCCGACCTTTTTAATCTGTCGAAGAATTGTTACCAACTCAGTCTCGCATCGAAAGTATAGGTTCATGCTGGTCATATTATTCACCTCCCTACGCGGCTAACACGTTTCTCATATCCATGAAGTCGCGTGTCTCGTATGTCTTGAAAGCCTCAACCTCGCCCCACGCTTCGCCTCTCGATACTTCAACTGACAGAGGTACAATCAGCCAATCATATGTGAGTGTGGTCATTATCTCAACGATGGTTAAGATATCTTCGTCGAACGATGCCTTCGGTAAGTAGAAGGTCAAATCATCGTGTATGTTCATGACCGGCTGAAACTGTGGTTTGTTATGACGATACGCATATCGCGTAAGGGCGTACATTGCATCGAGAACTACGTCAGATGCGGTACCCTGAATTGGTGTATTGAGAACTTCGTTGGGACTCATCGGGTGTCTTCTCTTTCTACCAAACGAAGAGATAACCAAGCCCGACTGTCTGTAATGTGCAAGTTGTGCCTCTTGCCATCTCTTTGCACCAGCGAACATGTTCCAGAAGTCATTGAATAACTGACCTGTCTTGTGCTCGTCTAAGCCGATTGCCTGTGCCACTGAAGGTACCTGTGCACCGTAAAACCAGGGAAATACAAGCGTGTTTTTTATGTCCTTTCTCAGCTTCTTAAGTGCATCTTCAGTTATGTTCTTCAGTATGCCCTTCTTTGCCGCCACACGCTTCGCCCAGTCCATGTGTATGTCGTACTCTTCAAAGATTGCCTTAACAAAGAATACGTCACGTGCCACAGATGCGATAACTCTTGCTTCTATTTGCCCGTAGTCAACAGGTACAATGTAATGGTCGGGCGGTGGTATTACTATGTTACGTGCTCGTTTGTTGTTCCTACTTGGAAAGTTCTGAACGTTGGGGTTAGATGCACTCAGCCTGCCAGACACCACGAACAGATGTGAGAACTCGGGGTGTAGTAGACCATCAGGATATATAAGGTCGAGAACTGAATCAACGTAGGTTGATTTCTGCTTGGTGGCTTCTCTGTGCTTAACCGTATAGTCTGCAAGCTTTACCCCTTTATCGCTCAGTTGTGCAAGCACCTCTTTATCTGTACTGTACCCACCACTCTTCGTTGTCTTGAAGGCACTGACATGCAGTATATCTCTCAGCACATTGGTTAACTGCGTGTTAGAACTTGGTGAGAACTTCTTGCCAAACTTTGCTTCGTACTGCTTGACCTCTTTGAGATTGGCAATCTTATCTGCCATCTCTATCTTAGTCTTCTCGTACTCTTCACCGAATACGACAGCTTGATGCCTGTCTACAATCAGACCCTTCTGCTCGGTAAAGCAGAGTGCCTTTGCTATCTTCACGCGTTGTTTGGTAGACCTTCTGTCATCACGGTCCATCAATCTGCGTAACGTTGTACTTAGTAGATGTTCGTACTTAGTGTCCATACCGTTGTAATAGAGCAATTCAGGTATAGGTGCCGCAAGAAGGTTCTTTCTGTCTACGTCTGACTGGTTCTTCAACTCAAAACCAAAATGCAATAAGGTCAGAATATCGAGAGAACTCATGCCCGCGCCTTTCTTACCCGGACGCTCATCGAGTGCTACTGACATTGCCGCAGTGTCGTCCCATTTAGCATCGAGCACCACTTCTTTGTCGAACATATGAGACAGATGAATCATTTCAAACTTGGCATGATGCGCTTCCTTTATTGACTCGTTCATCAAGAAGCGATACATCATGCGTTTCACTTTACGTCTTGCTCTTGCTGATTCCCACCCTCGTGGATGGTCTACAACGAACGCTACTGTGTCATCATATGTGCCAATAGCACACGACAGTAGCGTGTAATTACGCGCAAAGGGTGACAGCGCGGTCGTTTCAATATCTATTGCGTATCGCGCACGTCTTTTACTAAACCTTTTCAACCGCTTATCGAGGTCAGCCAACTGACTTTCATCTGAGCCGTCGAAGATGGTGATGTTGTCTCTGTAGTTACCTTTGTGTACGAAAGGCTCAGGTGGGTCCTGCAGAAACTCGTTTATCTTTTTGTGGTCCAGTTCAAACGTGTGCATGAACTTACGGTCTATCTGCTCTCCACCACCCCACTGCCCTCCCTGTCTTATTACAAATGAGGGATGCAGGTTGAAGGCAATCCAATAGTTATTCATATTGTCGAACGAGATAGGCATTACTCTACCACGCCATGCGAATATCATATCTTTGCCTGTGAAGAACTTGAGAGGTATTGCACCATACGTCATAATCAACGTAGGGTTCATCATCTGTATGTTCTTAATCAACCGTGAACGACAACACTCCATCTCGAACTCGGTCGGGTTTCTATTGGCAGGAGGTCTGCAAGCGAGTATGTTGTCGAACGCTATTCTATCAGTGTCTATGTGGTCACGTAATGCACCACGTAGCAACTGACCAGACCTGCCTATGAACTGTCGCCCTTCAAAGTCTTCTTGCTCGCCAGGTGCCTCACCGATAACGAGTATCTTGGGGTTCTCAAGTCTGCCAGTAGGTCGCATCTTGGGGGTGGTCAGTCTGTCCCAGTTATTCTTAAGAGGACAAACATCGCACCCCTGTTCGTGTGCTATGTCGAATCTGTTATCGACCCTTTCTTCTTTCTTGGTGTAGAAAAGCGCCATCGCTTACTCCTCGTCGGACGTAGACTCACCTGCTGAATTGGAAGTGCTGTTCTTCATGGTAGATGCCAAGATACGTAACAGCCTGTCTTTGCGACCAACATACGCTCTTGCTTTAGCATCTTCATCCGTAACAAAAGCCAGTTCTTCTGTGGTAGATACTGTCTGCTTCAGCAACTCTGCTTTGAACTGCAGGGGCGTTATGCTGATTTCGTTCTTGAGGCTCACGAACTCTTCTACCTCGCCAATGGCACTGGACGCCTCAATCTTCATCTTGTTACCTTTGAAGCTAACATCTACCAGACCGTCTGTATTGCTTGAGAGTATCACCAAGCACCTGTTGATTGCATCGAGAAAACGAGGTGACATGGGACAGTATGAATCGCCAGGGTCAAATCTTTTAATGACCTTTTCGTAGTCAGGAAACTCGACTGATTGCGGCGTTTTGGTGAACACATTAACTTCGCTGGTCTTGATGTACACCGAGGACTGCCCGATTGCGACTGTCTTGTCTATGAGGTGAGTAGAAAGACTGGCAACTAAGGAGCAGAACTGCTTGGGTAAGAGAACCTGTATACGACTTGCTGTGCCAAGTTTCTTCACGCTTGCGTCTTCGCATACGTAACGTGCCATGCGTATCGCGTCTGTCGCATACAGCTTCAGCGAGGTGCCATTTATGTCAAGCATAACACCACTGAGTGCTATGTTGGGCGAGCCTTCGTTGAGTGCTATCGAGGTTGATGCCAAGCCCTCTATCACATCGTCTGTGAGTTTGAATGTAAAGAGAGGTTCTCCTGTCAGGTCGTCGAATAGATAGGGCTTGTATAGTTTCACTGCTGTCGAAACCAAAGTGACTCTGGTCTTAGGCTTTGCTTCACCACCACCTTTCTTGGTTCTCGACGAGGCAATGTTGAGCTCCTGCTTCTTGAGCATGCTGAGTACGAGTTTGTTGGTGGGTATCGAGTTCACTATCTTTACGAAAGCGTCGCCGTTAACCACACAGTTAATGTCACCTGTGTCTACTGTTACAGACACGCCCTGCATGCCATTGAAGGATACCATACGACCACTGCCTATGTAGATATTCTTCAGTATGGGGATGAGGTCCGATGATGCAATGCAACTTTTTACCACATTCGATGCGTTGTCTATATTCATTCCACCCTCCTTAAGATTTTACCAACTTGCTGTTGTGCTATTGCTGAATATCGTGGTGTATTTAGGCTGTGCCTTCTTTTCAAAATCGAAACCGTAGTTTTCGAGAAGCTGAAGTGCCCTGTCGTCAATATCAATCTGCTCTTGGTTTGACTGAATCGCGTGTTTGATGGTCTTGATGTTGTCATGTAAGATGTGCTCGATGACACCATCCTTCTTCTTGTTCTTGACCTTGAGAAGGACCTTTTGATATAAACCAGACCGCTTTTTGAGGTGCTTGATTTGTGTGATATGGTCATTCGACTTCTTGCGAAGCGCAGACTTCATCTCGCCTATGATATCAATGTAGATAATATTTTCGCCTGCCTGGTCGATGAGACTCTGCATCATGTTTTGAATCAGGGAAATACACGTGGCAAGTTCTGAGTTAGCATTGCGTTCGCTCTCGTCACCAGTCTCGTCATATTTCTTGCGTCTTTCAGGGCTGGACAGTATTGCATACGCACGGTGTGCCTCTATGAAGTCTTCTTGTTTGCCTTCATTGCGGTCAGGATGTGTTTCTTTTGCTTTGCGTCGGTATGCTCTCTTGATTGCATCGTTTGCCGCGTCCTCGTCTACACCAAGAATGTCATAAAGACTCTTCTTACTCAAGTGTGCCTCCTTTCTTGTACCCTTCATCGTCATGATATAGCCACCATATAGTGACACGAGCTATAATGCCAAGGCTTGTCACTATGGTAGGTATTATAGTCCAGCCATATATCGAGCCGTATTTGAATAGCCAGAAACATGCCCCCCACAGGACAAACAAAACCACAATCGAGAATATGTAGTTTGGTGACCCCTTAAACTTTTTGCCAAAGTTAACTATGGGCGGAAGAATACGCTCAATGTTCTTCATTTGAAGCCTCCTATTGTTTTGAAATCGTAATATACTTTATCATACCAAATTTATTATGTCAAGAGAAAAGTTTAAGCTGTTGTTACTTGTAGAGCCTCGATAAGAGCGCCTTCACATCTTCTTGCTCATATCAACCTCTTCGTATACATACCTTTTCTCATGCTCTCAACAAGAGAACCGATACGGCTTGCGGCATCTTCTATGGTATAATTGTTGGTGAAAACGTAGTCGGTAGCGACACGTTCGTGTTCTGTTTCTGATTCGTGGTCTGTTCTGAGTGCGGTGAATCTTATCACGTTGAGTATGAAGCCACCTACTCCCATGTAGTTGAAGTCATACCGTATCGAACTTGCCTCATTGATGAAGCGTACATCTGATACGACCACATCGCTGACTATGCCTTTCGTTTCAAAGAACTCAATGAGCTTTGGTCTCAGAGCCTTAATCCAGTAGTCCTCATCGACCTGTTTTCTGAAGATGTTTGTGCCAATACGCTGAAATAATAGACGCGCCCATTCTGGCTTGGTTATATATGCCTCTTCGTAAGTCATAAGACCTGCCTCTATCAGCATGTTCTTGAGTATGTCACCAAAGGCGAAGCGTGTGAAGCCATGATTATCACACAACAGCTTCGCCACAGTGTCTTTGCCTGAACCAATATAGCCTGTTATACCGATTATCATTTAGTCGTCTCCTCCGCCATCCCAATCACCAGATGAACCCCCACCGCCGAAGTCTCCACCACCGCCATCGAAGCTCTCACTGACATCGAAGCTCTCACTCTCACCACTATCGCTATCTCTATCAGCAAAAGCATCGGCGATAACAGAACCAACAACAACTGTGTCTTGTATGTGCGTGGCTCTTCTTGGTGCGCTATCGTACTGAGACGGTCTTGCTTGTTGTTTGTATGGTATGTTCGCATGTTTAAGTAACTCTACGACCGGGTCGTGTTTGTACGAGCACTCGTTTGGGTAGGCATACATCTTCAGTGACAGGCAGTAGCCTTCACGTACAGCACTGGCATAAATACAGTGCTCACATGGTGACTCTTTGGCAAGTCTGTCATGAAGAAGCTCATGATATGTCAAAGTCGGTGGCGATTCCACTAAGAGAGTTGGTCTACCCCATTTTCTCGGTCTCATAGGTACATCTCCTGCGTAGTATCCCATTTATAGCACACCTCTCTCCTTCTTGAGTCTTATCAGCACCAACGCTGACTTAGGCTTAGGACAAGACTCTTCAGGCTTACCATTTACAGAGCATCTGTACCTTAGAATACAGATATGAGCCTTGTTCATGACTTTGGTCGCTAGACATCCCCAACAATCGCTCTGTTTTGCCATTAGTACACCTTCGGATGGTTCATCGGGCCGCCTGACCTTTTCGCACTTACCACTTCTTCTACAGGCTTCACCTTTATAATCTGAGCGACTGGTAACCACATTTCAATCGGCTTGTTGTCTTTGTCCAGCTTGGTAGCTGACACCATAACACGAACACAGCCTGATGACCACGTAGTGAAGCCGGTGATTTTGCCTCTGAATGAGGTTATTGTATCCTGTACCTCATCGAGAAACTTGAAGTCGTGCTTTTCAGCTTCTATCACCGTGTCAGCAAAGAGACCTTTTTCCAATATCTCTATGCGCGGTGTCTCATCGAGGAAAAAACACTCCTCTACCTTGCCGGCAAATATCTCCTGCTTCTGTATGCCGATAGAATCGACATTGTGTAACCACTTGCTTTTGGATAACACGACGCCCTCAAACCCTGTAACTCTGTCTCTTACCCTGTCGCCAAGTTCTACTACCTTTTCATTGCTCATTGTTCCACCCCTTTAATTAGATTTTTTAGTAGACCATCTCGTGTACTATATCCCAATACTGAGAGTACAAATGCAGACCGCTTGAGTACGCAATCAGTGGCCCATCTTCACACTCGAAGGTCAGGTTAGATAGCACGTACTCCTTGACCATTTGCAGACCTGCCAAGTTCTCAGGGAAGCCTGCAAATAAATCCCACGAACGAAAGAACACGTTGAGGTACAGATGCTTGTTGATTACTTTGAAGTCTACGACACGCAGACAAGGCGGGTCAGCCATGACGATAGCTTCAAGACCGCCGATAGATATACATGCCTGATTGGTAGCACCTTTGGTTTGATTCAGCATCTCGATTGCTATGTCTATGGCTGGTTTACGTTCACGCTTTGAGGTGTTATGTTCTTCGGTAGGTACACCAACTATGTATGAGCCGTATACGTAGTCCTCATTTACCTCTATCTTATCTGACATGAGATACTTGATAAAGTAAAGTTCGATTTTCTCTTCACAGGTCGGTGGTGGGAAAGGTTGCGGTGGTATAACTGCCAGTGGACGCGTCCCGGGATTGCTTATGCGTATGACAGCATGCTCTAACTGTCTGCGAAACTGCCCTACGTAAGAGCCTTGTTCGACGCGGTAATCGACACCTTCTTTGTAACACGCGGTGATAGCGTTGCGCCACGCGTCATCTATACTGAAGCCTGTAATAACAGCCATTCTCAACCCTCCCTATTGCTCTGTTTCACTACATTGTAGGAACGCACATCATCTGCCACTCTATTTATCTTGGCATGTGCGTCGCGCAGACCGTTCTCAACGTACTGTGCGAACTCTGCTCTGACATTGTTTACCACACGTTTGGTTAATATTACAAAGACTATGAATTGTACCGTGATGAGCAAGATTGCGGCTATTGAGACCTGTATTGCTGTGATTGAAATTTCCATTATCCACCCCTGGATTATAGATTATAAAGAGGGGCCGCTCATAAGGGGTGAGGACTCGAACCTCACAGTGATGAAGACAAGTGTGACTCCCCTTCATTCGGTAGTCCGGACTACTGCGTTCGCCCCTTCGCTACCCTCATGAGCATTGGCCCCTGTATTTACGTAGCAGGTTCTTCTTTGTTCAAGTCAGTCATGTCTAATGTGCCTGTGCTTCTGTAAGAAGACACGGCGTTCGACATGCCTTTGCTCATACGCATTATGCCTTTGTCTGTGTTGACATAGTTTGCAGAGTTGCGTATGCCGTACTTGCGTGCCTCTACTATGGAGTCCTGATTGGCACCGATGTACATGAACTCCCAGTCGTACTTGCTCGTCTGGTGCTCGATGCGTTCTGCAATGTCTGTGTTTCTGAAGTCTTTGGAGTGGTTCTCCTGGCCGTCTGTTATGATGCAGAATATGACCTTGCTGGGTTTGTCGTCTTCGCTCAGACTGTCGAGCCTTTTACCAACAGCATCGATTGTGGTACCGATGGCGTCGAGAAGAGCTGTCATACCAGCAGGTGAATATGTACTGCGCGTCAGCTTCTTTGCTTCTGCGATTGGTACCGCGTCATATACTGTCTCCTGTGACTTGTAAGATGAGAACAGTACCATCGTGAAGTTTGCCTCGCCTGGCGTCTTCTTCTGCATCTCGATGAACTCGTTAAAGCTCGATATGGTTGACGAACACACGTCTGACATTGAACCACTTTTGTCCAAGATAACTACGATTTCGGTAAGATTGGGTTTCATTAGTTCTCCTTTACAGTTTGGCAAACTCTTCTTTGAGTACGTCGAGAGTGGTTTTTTCTATCTTTTCTGCCAGTGTAAGAATAGCGTCTATCGTGTTTGGGTCTGAAACAACCGCTGTACCTACGTGAGCAGTAGATATAAACAGCTTATCCGTAGGCGCACTGCGAATCTTTTCAAGTGTCAAGATGTTATTTGACACATCAGTAATGTGATTGCGTAATCTTGTTGCCTGGTTAAATGTATCGGTGTCCACGTCATCCTCCTTATATTTTGCAAATATTTGTTTCACCGCATTTGCCCATACATCATTATGTTTGCCACCGACCTCTGTATCTTTATCCGAGAACCCATACATTTTATTACGTAGTTCTCGTAGAGCCTCTCTGGGCAAACAAGCCAATCGCATGCGCCTCATTACGGTCCAGTATCTCATCTGTGATGCCTTCCACCACTGCGCTCTACATGACCGACCTTGTGCTGTTGAGTGTCATAGATGTTGTCGTCTTTGATGGTGTACTTTTTGTTCCAGTTGGTATCGTACACTGTACCACCTTTAACATAGCCTCTGAGATTGTTCTGATTGTCAAAGACTTTGGTGGTGTCGTCTGCAAACGAACTTGCAACGTACAACAAGAGACAGGCCAAGAACAGTATGAACGTTCTCATATTACCTCCTCATATACTGAATGGAGAACTCGTGCATCGCTTCAGCCGAGTCAAACAGAGCCGCATATTCGCAGTTAAGGTCTGTGCCAAGGTCCAATATAGCCTGGTAGGACATTGTGGGTTTCCAGTTGTGAGTAGTACCACTGTTTATCGACGAGAACAACTGCACGAGATAGTGACCAGGTTCTACCTGACCAAGTATCTCACCTTGATAGACAATCTTGTCTTTGTCAAAGGTGAGTATGAACTTGCCTGTTATGCCAATTTCAATAGGCATTTACTTCCTCCTTTTTTCTTTATGTATCAGCTTGCCTCGATACTTCTCGATGGAGTTAAAGTTGATGAACACATCATCGTTAATCCAGTAGTATGTCTTCGCATCGATTGGTCGAATCTTAAGAAGGTACTTAGCAAGACTCTCTGCGTCCTTCGACAGCTTTATTCTGGTGTACTGCTCAACGAGGTCGAGAAACTCAACGTGACTTTTCTTGTTGGCTCTCAGCTTGTCAGCTACCTCTTTTGCATACTCACCATCGTGATTGATTCTCGATGCGTCAATGTCGTGTGCCTTGTAGAACTTGGTTAACCTCTTGAACTTTGATGAAGACTTTGGTGCAATCTGCGTCATACCTGCCGCCTCGCAAAACGAAACGTAGTTCGACATGACAGATGAAAGTACCACCACTTTCTTATCTACCAGAGGTAGCGTTTCTCTCAGCAATCGTGCACCAAGACCAATCCCTCTAAACGTGGGATGTATTACCACACGACTGATTATAACCGTGTTGTTACCTGACACCAATCTTTTCTCGTCTACGTTCAATTCTTCGTATCTCTCCCTGTCATCATCGCTCATGGGAAACGAACCAAGCATGTAGGTTCGCATCGGGACTGAGTAAACAATCAATCCAACAGGGTACCCTTTGAAAACTGCTGTGAACGTGTTGGTAATCATTGCCGGCATCTTCGTATTCTTGTAGTGGTACTTCAAGAGTGATATGTCGGGGTTCTTACCTAACTCTACCACAGATATTTCATCCATAAAAGGAGGCACACTACCGTTTCGAGGTAGTCTGTCTATGTGATGCTCACCAGAATAAGAGAAGGTGATTCTATGTGACGGGTTCAGCGAGTGCGTCAAATCGTTATGTGAGGTGGCAACAATCAGTCTCTTGTGGTAGCGTCTGAGTGCCTTTGCATAATTATATGCAACGATGTTGGCTGTTATTCTGTCGAGTAACGAGGTAAACTCATCGACCACGATTACGCGGTTTCTGAGTTCAAGTAATTTGGCGAGGTAGAATCTGTACTTCTGACCTTCTGATAATTGCCTGAAGCTTTTGAAGTAGATAAAAGCCTCTGATAGACCGACACTGTTCAAAAAGGAGATTGCTTGCTCGAAGGAGTTACCAATGCAATCTATCAGAGGTCTTCTATCTCTTCTCAGGTTTGAGTACATTGCAGTCATGCCATGCTGTGACGTATCAAAGTTGAAGCGTGTGGCGAGACCGTTGAGCAGAGTACTCTTACCACTACCACTGATACCGGTTATATAAATCACGTCCCACTTACTAGGGACCTGTATTTGGTCGATGACCACATGCTCGTAGTCGTCTATGTCAAGACCGAAGGCATCGAATACTTGGTTGACACGTTCTGTTCTTTGTATCTTGCAGTTAAACGATGCGCTTACGGTATCAATTAGCGATGACATTAAACCTCCGAGTGTGGTAAAAGAGCGTACTCAAGGCTGGCTGTTAACCTGATACTGTTGTCCCACCGGCAAGTAAGTAATAGGGGCGGGTGGGGGTTATGACAACTGTATCACCTTGAGTACGCGGGACGGGCATCATGTTGTTATGCGAGTTTACCTTTCAGTTTCAGGCGGTTGATGACGGCCATTGAAATCTGGTACCTGATACGCATTGTGCTGTCGCTCAGAGCCATCTCTTTCTCCTGTGCGAGTTCTTTTATCTTCGCAAAGGATTTGGTGTGGTGGTCAGCAACGAGGTACAGAAAGCGTATGCTGTCAGACTCGCCCTGTTTCGGCTTGGTCGACTTCTGCTCTTTGCTTGTGACCGGCGTTTTGCCTTTCTTGGGCATGGGCTTCTTCTCTTCGACTTTCGCTTTCTTGCCCTTCTTTGCCGGAGGTGTATCTTCTTCTTCCTCTTCGGCCTCTTCTTCTTCAGGCTCTTCTTCTTCTTCAGGCTCTTCTTCTTCTTCGGCCTCTTCTTCTTTCGCGGCACGACGTTTGCCTTTCTTGACGGGCTTGGCTACTTCTTTCTTTGCTTTGCCCTTGCCTTTCTTGGGAGCAGGCTCTTCTTCTTCGTCTGCCTCTTCTTCTTCGTCCTCGTCCTCTTCGGACTCTTCTTCAGCGTCTTCTTCTTCGTCCTCTTCGGACTCTTCTTCAGCGTCTTTCGCACGACGTTTGCGGGCAGGCTTCTCGTCCTTCGCTTTCTTCGCTTTCTTCATGTCAGGGAAGTCAGGTACATCTTCCTGCTTGTCGAGCGCATCAAGCGTTGCGTTGACCCACAACTGTGCCGGCTCTGAGAGCTTCTTCCAGTCTGCGTCTTCAAGCTGGTCGACTGCATCAGCGAGGCGAGCACGATACTTCTCGTCTGATTCTTTTGCTTTCTGCTTCAGACTTGTTGCCTTTTCCAACTCTTCTCTGATTTTACTCATAACTTCCTCCTCATTTGATTTAAGATGGCATGAACTGCCTTCTTCTGTTGACTGTGACACCTGATTGCAAAAAGAATTCGTTTAATAAAAAGTGTAATAAAGTTTATCATATCGTTTTTTCTCTGTCAAGAACTAAATTTTCAGAATAAATTCGCTGAGTTATCAGCTTTTTTGTGTTTTTTTCTGGTTCGAGCCTTGCTAACTACCACGTCGCAGATGGGACAGAGGTCGTCATCTTTCGAGGTACGTCGAAAGAACACACCACACTTTACACACAGTTCGTATTGAGAGGTTCGTTTGGGGTACATCTTGTAATAGCGTTCACCACATTTTGGACACGCTAATACAGGTGAATCACCGCCACCGTCTGTGTCATGGTACAACTCTTCTGTGCCGCATCTCAGGCACTTTCTCGTCTCCTCCAGGTCTTGCCAAAATTCTTCTGCACACGATGACAGAATTATTCTCCGTTTTCTGAACATCAACTTGCCCCCACTCGACAATAGATTCTTTCGTCATTTCACCAGGATCCTTAAACGCGCCAGGCACCATCATGATTGTCACGTTCTTGGCAAACAAACTGAGTCTCGATTTGATTCCCATAGACTGTACTATCGCGTCTTCGTCAAGCAGTATGATTATCTGCTCGTACTTTGGTGAGAGTTTTATAAGAATCTCTGCCTGTTCAGGTGTCATAGTTTTGGTGAACAAGCAGGTAACTTTGTCTCTCTCATCTGGAAGGTACCAACCCAATTTCATAGCGTCGAAGTAACCTTCTACTACGAAGAGCCTTCTACCACCCTCTGAGATATGCGGGTAATCGAACAGGCAGAACTTGGCGTGGCGAACTGAGGCATCGATGCTGAGGTCTTTATACTTCAAGGTACTGGCTGGACTGATGGCCCTTCCTATCCACGTGGCAAGCCTGTTGTTGTAAAAGATTGGGGCTACTATTCTGTACCGCCAATCGCTGTACGTGGCGAACATCAGTTCGTACCTTTTAGCCAATGCTTCTGGGTCGTCAAAGCCTCTCTCGAAAAGGTACTTCAAGAAAGGTTCACGATTGAAGCTTGAGTCGTGAAGCCAAAGGGGTCTCAGTTCAGGTCTGAACTTGAGTCTCTTTACGCCGCCTAACTTACGCTCAGTGCTAACCTCTACATCTTTTTGGGTAAGCATACGCATAGCCTCTGAACCGAAGTTCGAGGTGTCTGTGAAGCTACCTATACCGAGAATGGAACGAGCCTTGATTACAGATACTCCGAGCAATTTGGCAACAAGCCGCTCTACACGGCGACCTCTATGTGTATCGTTACGCCAGCAACCATATATGCCGGTGGTAACATCTATACCCATGTGCTTCGAGGGGTCGTCGGCACAAAAGGGGCACTTCACGTTGACATTACCTTCTTTAACGTTTGAACCTTGGTCTGCATAATCTATGTTGTGCTCTTTTAATATCTTAAGAATGTCCACGTTATCCCCCTAACGAGTAACTGATATTCGGAAGTTTCTTTTTGCTTCTCTTTTTGCCATGTTTTTTAGTGAATCTCTGCCCTGCTTCTTTGTTGCGTATGCGCTTACAGTCAGGACAGAATCGAGGCAGGTTGCTGGCGCTCTTGCCTTCTACTGTATAGCCTATCAAGACCTGCTTGTCTTGTTCAAGGCACATCTCACAGTAGATAGGTAAGTCACCTTCAATCTTCTTTTTCTTTAGCTCCTTTGCTACTATCGTCTTGATTGTGTATCTGTTGTCTCGAATATAACCGCTTGTGTATGCTACAGCACCACACTTGTGGCACATATATCCTATTATGTTGTTGGGTGAGTCGTCACTGCGCTCCATCTCGTGTCTGCATTTAACACAGTATAATATACCTGACATTGAACCTCCCGTTAGAGTTTACCGCAAGTCGTTGATGTTAACACGACCATCAATAATTTCTTGAAACAGGTTCTTGCCTTCTGCAAGAAAGGATTGTATCTTCTGCTCGACCTTACTCGCGGTAAAGTCGTAGATGAATGAGTGCTTCTTCTGTCCAGTACGCACGATGCGCCGCTCTGTCTGCTGTCTGGCAATAGGGCCAACTGGTGACTCGAAGAAGAACATGTAGTTTGCCTCCTGCAGATTGATACCCATACTACCGCTCATCCAGTTCATTATGAATATCTTGCAGTTCGGGTCCTTCTTGAACTTGTTACGAGCACCTGCTTTATCTTTGGTGGCACCTTCAAGATGCGTGAACTTTATCTTGCGTTCCTTCAGCGCATTTTCTATGAGTCTGCCAGAGTGTACATACTCATGCACTACCACAGCTTTTGAACTGAACGGTAAGCCCTCGATTAAAGTCATGAGTGATTCTAGCTTGGGATTATTCTCGAAGTCAACTAATACGGTCTCTATGTCATCGAGCTTGTATTTAAAGTAACCAGATGATATCTGCCTCAAGCGAATGAAGCTGTTATCAGTAGCCACCTTGTTGCCTTTAGCCTCTACGAAGCCTTGAATAGCCTGTTCATAATACGTTCTGTTCTCAAAGGGCAGGTCGAGATGCTGTACTCTTCTGGTGACAGGTGGCAACGTGTTCATCTCTTCCAATTCGTACCTTATCGAGCAGTTCGACAGTCGTGTATGCAGTTTGTCGGTCAGCTTCTTGTCGAAGACGTACTCGAATCCGCCCCAGTAGTTCTGCTTTGCTTTGAAGAAGGCATTGCGGTACATTGTGATGTTGTTGCCGAGAGTCTCGCCATCGTCAATGATTTTAAACTGCGCCCAGAGGTCCATTGGGTCACGACCCATCGGTGTACCTGTCAGACCGTACCTGTATTTATATCTTCTCGATATCATCATGCACAGTCTGAAGGTCAACGTCTTGTGGTTCTTGCACAGATGTATCTCGTCTAGGACTATGGAGTCGAAGTGGTCTGAGAACTCACGCACGTATGAAGGTACAGGCATCATGCGATGGTCTATGTTCTCAGTAGACATTGACATAAGCCCTGCATAGTTAATGACTGCGATGCCATCATCGAATCTACTGAGCTTGTTGAGCCTTTCGTTTCTGTTACCTGTCAGTTCAATACACGGTATGCGCGAGTGTACTGCTACCTGCTCTGCAAAGTCAGATATGTTTACAGGTGAAGGTACAACCACGAGAGTCTTTATCAGGCGTTTCTTCTTCCTGTGATACGTAAGAGTATCAAGCACTATCTTACTTTTGCCACCACCCATGTCTACGAGAAACAAGAACTGCGGGTTATATATGCCAAGCAACAAGCATGCTAACTGATGCTCGAACGGCTTGGTCTTGAACTTGAACTTTGGTGCAATCTCTTTCAACTCTGCCTGCATATCTGCAAGTGAGAGTTCCTTTACCCATCTATAATCTTCTAGCTTTTTATCAAGATAGTCGTTAATGCTGGACTTGGCTATTATCATTGTGTACCCCTGCGTTTGGGCTTGCGGCTAGTGCGATAATCATATCGTCATAGCCCTGTATGCGATTAATTCTAGCAGACTGAAGACAAAACTGACCGATGGTATAGTTCTGTGTAAGCAGTATGATGTCACCACGTCTGTCGTTACGTGCCTTGTCTACATACAGTCTTGCAAGCCCTCGTTCGAGTTCTTGTGCGGTCTGGTTATAGGTGATTACGTTGTCAGCGATTGCCACTTTGCTGAAGTCTTCTGCGAGATTCTTTCTCGTCAGCAGTCTCACGCCTTCACCTGCTCTGTTAGCCTGTGATGCTGTTACAACTGCCATGTCATACTCAACTGCAAGACCTCTGAGGTCTTTGTAGATACGACCTGTGTCTACTCTCACATGTGCCGCATCTAACTGCATGAGGTCAGCATAGTCAATAATCATAACGTCTGGATGAAAGCGATAGAACGCACGAAGATTTTCTAAGTACGCTCTCAGCGAATCTATTGTAAGCTGTCCGGTTGGGAACTGCTTGATGACAAGTCGGTGACTTCTTCTGTGCCGTATCAATCTGTCTGTTATCTGTGCCTCTATATCTGGTTGCTGAAAGTTCTTGATACCCATGATGCGTCGCAGTGCCATAGCTGATACAAGACCGTCTGAGTTCATGTCTAAGGTCGTGTTTACTATCTCTCGTGCTGTTTTTGATACAGCGAACATGGACTGTACAATTCTCTGTGAGACCTTTGCTTCGCTCATCTCAAGGGTGATGTATAAGACGTTCACACGTTGCATGAGATTAGCTTTAGCGGCGTGCATCATAGCCCACGACTTGCCATGACCGGGTAAAGCAACGTACACGAACAACTCACCTTTAACAGGTGATATACCTAGCTCATCAAGTTGGTCTACACCGCTCGAATATAGATGGTCTTCGTGGTGCAGAAATGCTAGTGTACGTGTAATGTCTTTGCCGAACATAAGTCCGGGGTCGAAGGTGTTTATTCGTGCTACGCCTATATTCTTTATCTCAAGTTCTGCGGCGTCGAGGTTGCCATCTGTGAACAACTGCAGGGACTTGGTTACTTTCTTCTTGTACGTCTGATAACGAATGAAGTCATTCAGTTCGTCCATGACGAAACGCTTGTTGATTGAACCTCTGTAATCTAAGAGTGCTTCTATGACCTTTCGATACTCTGTGCCACCTTTCTTGCCCTTCTTCAGCTTCTTGTGCATCACGTCAGGGAGGTGGTCGCCGACAGGTCGGCTATACTGTCGATAATACTTAATGGCGGCGGTTGCAATGTCTCTGTAAATGTCGTTGTCGAATGTATCAGGTGGTACGTTCTCTACAACTGAAGCAATATGCTCCTCGCTGAAACAGAGCATAGTCAAAACATTTTCTTGAAGCTCAGAGCCCATGTCCGACATTACTTACCCTCCGATTATTTTAAACGCAGAGTGCATACGTTGGTGTATCTCTATCCCGTCTCGCATCAAAACTCGAGCCACGTTGCGCTCTGTGTATCGAGCCTGTACTATCTCTGGTGGTGGTATGTCGTTTGATATTGGTAAGCGTATTAGCTTGATGTACAAATCGAGGTCAGCTTTGTGCTTTGCATAGAACTCCTCATATGCTTTATCATCTCTGACAATCTTCTTTGCCTTAACCTCACCGAAGTTCTTGATGCCCGGTACAGCATTGTGTGTGCCTGCTATTGCTAACATCTTCACGTACTGAACAGTGGTCATACCGCCGTACTCTTCGAGAAACTGTTCTCTGCCGTAATTGGTAATCTTGCCCAAGTGCTTGCGCCGTATATAAACGCGGCGATACTTTAGCAACTGCACAAGGTCGCTGTCTGTACTGGCAATGACAATCTCTTCTGTGTTGTCTTTGTGGTGCTGAATTGCGGTAGCGATTAAGTCGTCAGCTTCGTACCCTTTAACAGAGTACACTGGAAGCTCAAGACAGGCAAGAAGGTCGAAACATACCTGTCGATTGAACTTACCAATCGCCTGTCTCTCATCGTCTATCTCACGTCTTCGTTCCTTGTATGCACGAAACATCTTACTCCGTATGTAAGGCTTCTCGTCGTTGCAAATGACAACGTGCGTGGGCACAACATCATTGATAGTTTCGCAGAACTGTTTGATAAAACCAAAAGCACCCATGATAGGTACATCGGCTCGTGTTGACATGAGACCTGTATTGACAACGTTCATAGCCTTGTAAAACAGATTGTTGAAATCTACCAACAGTAGTCTCTTCACGAGTTCCTCCAAAGTCAATTTGATGTTATAAAGTGTAATAGACTTTATCATAAAACGAGTAGTAATGTCAAAATTATTTTTAAGTGTTAATTTTTCGAGAACTTACGTGTCAAATTAGGTCTTCGTCATCGAGGCACATCTTGTTAGATTCAAGTACCAGATTAATTGCACCACCTTCGATGTAACCAGGGAACGCTTTATCAAAGTAACCAGGGAACGACTCGTGCATTGCTAAGACTGTTCGCAAGGTAACTGGTACGTTATTCAAATACGAGATGTTGGTAATCATGAGGTCGGAATAAATGACGTACAAACGACCACGTTGTGTCAAGGTAGGTCTTCTGTTATTCATGGCTCTGAAAAGCCACCTGTCTAAGAAACGAGGAACAGATTCTAGCAAAGAGAATACGTACTTGTTACGTGTACCCCTACTGTACACGTGTAAGGTAGAAGGTAGTTCTTGGTTAAGATGAAGTAAGAACTGAGAACACAAAGCACGATAAAACAATTCCATTGTAGGTAGTATGCTACTGTTCTCTCTCTTCCCCTCCAAAGTTAGTTCTATCTTTGCCTTTTCTGCTTTTAGTTCTTTTACTGTCATTTCAGAATAGTCTTTTTTACCTATTTCTTTTAACTCTTTTGTGGTAATACTTCTCAACTCTTTTTTCTTACTCATTTACCTAACCTCTCTTCTATTCTGATAATGCAAATTTTTCTGTGCCACACTCTGTTTTTGATGCTGTGAAAAAAGTGTTTGAGGTTTCTTTTACTACTTTAAAACTATAACTACTTTAAAGAATAACTTTAAAGGATTGGGAAGTCTTGATACTCTAAGCTTCCCAGTCGATTTTGTGTACCGAGACACAATAGTTTTGTGTACCGAGACACAATAGTGGGTGTACCGAGACACAATAGTTTATTATCACTTGTATTATCATAACCACCAGAGGTACAGTCTACTCTTTCTTCTTGAAAGTCACCACGTCATTCTCGTCTATCTTGTAACCAAAATGCTCGAAGCCTGCAATCTCTCTTATCTCTTTCTGTGCCGCGTCGAGCGACCTGATTGCATCTCGCCTCTTGTCATACGTGATAGCGAGTTTGCCCTGCAGTTTATCTAACCCTATGAACCATGAGTTACTGCCTATTATCTTGCAGGCAATCTCAAACAGTCTGAGTGCTACGGGATTGGTGAACTTCATGATGGTGGCTATAGGGATATTTCTGGTGAACTGCATTTCGTGTAAATCTAAGAAAGCCTGCTCGACAGTCACGCATATCTTGTCGCGTGAGAGAAGGAGGTCGCCCACTATGGCGAGACTTCGTACAGATTTAGACTTACTACTCGTCTCATAGAAAGATTCGTCTGTAAATTCGAGCCTCGTGTTTGCAAGGCGCTTAAGGGACCTGTCTACACGGCGGTAACTATCTATGCACATAGTGAGTCCCATTGATTGTACCAGTTCATACACAGATTTAAACTCAATCACATTTGTGCCACGCTTCTGTGCCTCGTACATCAAGAGGTACAGCATCTTCTTGTCGAAGATAGTAGGCAGACCATACTTTACAGTCGTTAGCGTGAACCCATTGTCATCTGTGTAGTGGTCCAGCTTCGCTTTCTTTGATGAGGCAACGAACAGAGGTCGGTCTAACAGATTTATGTTGTGCCTCACCTTCTTTACTACATCGTGTTTCTTGATTCGTCTTTTCATAACAGTCTACCTCCAGACCGCAGTGCTTCTCGTATGTTCATAATCATGATGCCCAGTCTGTTCTGACCTACACTGGTCATCAAGTCTACACCCCAGAACGTATCGTGCCACGTATTGCCTTCAACTATGCCTTCGTTATCTGTGGCAAGCAACAGTTCTTTGAAGTAGTCCTGATTAAACTTTTGGTTCAGTAGCTTACGCATCACACGAACCTTAATCACATCCCAGCGTGGTGTAAGAACAACGTGTTTGCTGAATGTCTTGCATACCGCAGGTGACTTGTTCGCACAGAACTCCTTCCACTTGAGGTCGGGGTTCTTGGCAGACTGATATGCGTTCTCTACTGTCTGATACTTCATGCCATCAAGCTCAACTAAGCAAGGGTAGAAATTGCTCAGCCATTTATAGTCGTCTACGAATTGATTTATCATGACTACGCCTCGATGCACACTGCCTCGTCAATGTCGAGGTAGTAGAAGGGATGGTCTGCGTTGAAGTAGTGTACGTTCTTTAAGGTCTGCAGGGTCACGCCCAGTACCATACCACCTTCTTCTGAGTTAGACTCATACATCATGACAGGCAGGTTCTCATCATATGTCTTCAGCTTCTCGATAAGTTCTTTCACTGTTATTGGTTTCGCCATTTTCTCGGAACACTTAACGCGCCTTTCTTTTGGAAGTCTGTCTTCTTCTCGCATGCCTTCTTCTTCTTCGGTTGTGGTGGTGTTCTCTTCTTCGTTCATGTTATTCCTCCCGTGTGTGCAAACTAAAGGGCTACCTGTTTCCAGATAGCCCTTCACCTCTGACTCTACCCCTATACCCCCGTATAGTTCTACTTTAACTGCTTGAGCAAATCGTTGAAGCCTTCGCTCTTTAAGGCATACTCAAGTGCAAATCTCATAAGCTCGGCACGTGACATGTTATGCTTCTCTGCTGTCTTGTCAAGAATTGCGATTGTATCTTCTTCCAAAGGCACAGAAAGGTTCTGTTTTCTCTTACGTCTTTGAAAGTTATACTTCGACAAATCCTCTTTGTGTCTCTTCGTAGTGGGCATCGTAATGAACCTCCTTAATGCAATGTTTACTATATACTGTAACAGTTTTCGTATTATATGTCAAGTCATCGTGTTCGGGACGTTGGTAATCTTTTCCCCATGATAGTAAATCTCTCGTGGGTACACCTTCTTTCTTACTATTCTTATGTCCCATAGTGCCAACAACTTATCTTCTACCTTCATGAAGTTCGCGTTATGTTCTACACCTACCATGCAGTGTGTCAATTCATGTACTGCATAGTATATACGAAAAGACACATCGTAGCGGCTTATCCAGGCAGGTAGCTCTATCTTCTTCTCTAAGAACCAACCTCTGCCAGAACTGAGTAGCTCGTTTACTACCACGCTGACCGGTTTCTTGTAGTTGACCCAACGTCTAGTCGAGTTGACTACATGCTGATAGCCTTTCTGGTGCATTAGTTCTCCTTTACATGAGGTCTGTGACAGTGCTCAGTATCAGACAAGTGGTACACAGACCCTCGCCTTCGCTGACAAGTGCACCACATCTTGGGCACACCACATCTTCACAGACCTCTGCCTCTTCATTAATACTCTCGTCATCAAGAAGGCTTGATTTCATCTTGTCTGGGTATGTGTAGTCCCGTGACATTTTCAAACTCCTTCTCTTCTCTGTCCTTGATATATGTCTGTATTATGCCGTGCAATGTGTTTGCCAATTCGTGCATCGTCTTGAACTGTGCCTGCAGAGTAATGTATCTCAGTATCAACTCCAGGTGTTTCAAGAAGTTGAAGAGGCACAGCGCATAAACAAGCGGTATTAAAATATAATGTGTCCCAGGTACAAACTTCATGACACAGTATACGGTGGCTGAACAGGTTATAAGTGCTATTAGCCCTTTGAATAGAGCGTTGTCCAAGAAAGCATCTAACATAATAATAAATCTCATTGCGGTCTCCCCTCTTAGTCTATACCCATCAGCCCGTTTTTTCTATCGTACAGAATGGACCAAGTGGTTATACCTGATTTGATGTATACTACCAGACCTGAAATACCAACTACTGTGCCTTCTTCGATAACCCAACGCGGGCCAGAACGCGTCTTGAACTTAACAACGTCGCCTTCTTTGACCTTAACTCGCGGGTCAATCCTTGCTACCACGTGTGCCTTGCCGATTACTTGCTTTGCTCCCGCCTCTTCTTGCGTTCGATAATTCTCTTGTGTCTGGTGGTGTCTGCGGTGACGAGGTACTGCACCTCCCTTCGGTACATCAAAGAGAGGCGCGTCGTTGATGTCAGTTACCTTACCGCGAGTGACAATCTTAGCCTTAGATGATTCGACTGAAGAAGCCGCTCGATTCTTTCTGCGATGCCTTTCTATGGACATAAATTGCTCCTAATAAAGGTTTTACTGTAGGCTTCAACTCGCCTATCCAGTTAGTGAGGTGCTGTGTCGTGACAGACGCACATACCGGACACGCATCATGCTGAAGTGCATCGTACACGTTTTCGCAATTCAAACAAACCATCGCACTGCCTACCGGTATGAAAGCTGTCATTGACATTAGTTACCTCCATTTCTCTTGATTGCCCTTTTGATATCTTTGTCGAGGGCTTTCTTGTGTGCATCTCTTACTTTACGAGATTGTGCTGTCTTGGCCCAGTTACGCAGTTTCTTCATGCGTTCCTGCCATTCGTCTTCGTCTATGTCGAGTTCTCGTGCCACCTCATTCATGGTCAAGAACAAGATGTTGAAATTGTCCTGCAACCTGCGTATGTCTCTGTGTTTACAACCATCACACATCTCTTGCGACATGGTGTTGGCAACCTTGAACTGCTCAAGGTCTACCTCAGGGAATCTAGTACCACGCTTGCGTATGCCAACGTCTGAGGTAACTTCGCGTCGTCTTCTGCGCGGTACTTCTGGTTCGTCATCAACATCTCTGACAGAGCCGTGTACGTTTATCTTCTGCACACGAGCACTGCTAGAATCAGGAGTATTATCAGGTCCATGACGCCTCCTTCTTTGTGGCACCTCTTCTACTTCTTCATTGCGTCTACGTCGTTCAACCATGTTCTCCACCCCTCCGATAGTGTGAGTTGTTTATACGATAAAAGGACTGTTCATGGCCCAGTAGATGTGCTTTTCGATAATGATGCCGCATATCACCTGTCTGACACGTTCGCTCGCCGTTGTTGTTTCTGTTGCGCCGTAGGTGGCTATGTTAACTTTGTGAAGATGACCGCGTGCCATAGCGTCTTTATGAATCAGACGTGAGGCGGCGATGAACCGACCCTTTGCTTCGATGTACTTGTCTTTGGGCGACTTGAAAGAGAACGCCATGATTTTGGTGTTGTTAATCTTCTTGAAGGCTACGACAGCGCCGCCGTATTCTTTGCTGGTGTCGTCTTCGCTCTTGTAGATATGAAACCTGCGAAAGCGGATGTCAGGGTGCTGTTCAAGAATTGCATTTAAGGCTTCTTCATAATCAAACTTCTTGGGCATGACTTCCTCCTTATGATTGTAGTGTGCCGTTACCGTTCTCGTCGTCTTCGTCATTCGTTGGTAGAATGATTGCTGACGGTCTGGCAGATATCTGCCTCGTCTGTGCTTCTGTCTGTATTGCTACGTTGTCCTCTCTGAGCGCAGGGTCGTTAACCTTAGCATAGCATACGACCTGCTTGTTTGAGAACTGGCTGAACATCTGAGCGACACGGCTGAAGCCAAGCTCACTCAGAGTCCTCTGCAAACGTTCGTGTTCGAGCCACGCGCCTGTCACGATGACCGGTGTATTGATGAGGTTCAGAACATGCTGGTACAACTGCTTCACGATGAACTTGCCTTTGTACTCAGGCTCGACATGAGCGTGAAATATCTCGGTCGTGTACACTGAGTGCATGAATACGCAGATGCGACCAACGATGCGTTCTGCTACTTCAGGAGGCGCATCTGGTGTGACCACTATCTTGGCAACGAACATCATGCCACCCGCAAAGCACTGATGACGAAGCGCATCATTCGTCATGAAATCGCCGTGAATCTCAGGGTTGTAAGGCTCGATGGTTACTGGTTGCATACTTCCTCCTTATATGTTTTGGTTTATGATATCAAACGACCGTAGTCTTCGTCTTGGAACTCGTAGTTGTCGTCATCGTCACTGTCGTCTTCTGCACGAGCAGAGGGATTGTACCTCACTGACAGTGGACCACCGCTTGATATACTTCCCTTCTTGCCTTTGCCACCACCACCTGATGATGTATGTACACCGCCCTTATCTCTGTATGCTCTCTTGTAAGACAGGTTGCTGTACAAGATGCCGTTGTCGTTGGTGAAGTCACCTGTGATATCGATGATATCGTTGGTCATGAACACGAACTTGCCAGCGTTGAGCATGGGCAGTACGTTCTTGCCCAGATGTGCTGTCATTATAGCCATGAACCTCGTGTCACTGAAGTCACCATCAGGTATGACCAACTTGTTGTTCATGAAGAAGTCGAGCATCATACCCTTCCAGTTCGACAGCACGCCGTTGTGAAAGAGAAGAGGCAACTGACCCTGATACTCGGTGATGTTCGGGCTATCATAGTCAACGATGTAAGGGTGCGTAAGCTCAGGACACACCCTGCTCGTGGCATTTCTGAAATGCACAACGTGAGGTAATATCTTACGCATGCCCTTCTCTTTGTATGCGGCGATTATATCGTTTGCTGTCATGTAGCCCTTGCTGTAATTGATGAAGCCATCGGCGGTGGACCAAGCAAAGCCTGCACCGTCATCGTTCATATCGAAGGCATCTCTTATTTCCTGGTTTGTCATGCCTCTTGTTTGACATACTGCTATTACACACATAACTATACCTCCTCGTTTTGTGTTACTACTGGTTCGCTTATTGCCGTGTTATGAATAAGCAGTTGCTCTAACGTGTCTACGATTAACGGTATCAAGTTACGAGCAACGCTTACGTCCTGTCTGAATATGTTAGGCATGCCCACGTTCAGTGATATTGAGTTGACGTTCTGGTGCGTCACAACTTCATGCGTTGATTGGTCTCTGAACACTACGACAGTAGGTGCCGCACCTAAGGGCGGTGCGCCTTCTGCCACTGCTTCGGCATCGTTGATGCGATGAATGTCTGTCATGTACTCTCTCAATGCTACAGGTGCAGGTACAGGAAGATTCGATACGAACCCTCTCGCTCTTCTGTAACCAAAGAGTACGAGGTTCACATGCTTGAGCAATCTTTCCGGTATTATTCTCTCACGCAGAGCACTTGTTAGACTGTTTCTCACGCGCAGGTCCCATTCATCTCTGTACGTGAGATGCAAAGCTCTTACAGAGGGGCTATCTGGTACCTCCTCATCATAATCGTCGTCCTCATCGCACTCTACACCAGGCTGAGAATCTTCTGGCATTGCGTTTACTCTGCCAAGAGGATGTTGTGCTGATACTCTGCCTGTGTTTATGGTCGCGTTAGGGTCGGCAGTCAGCATAGGCTTATCTACTCCCCACTCGACAAGCATCCTGTCGTTACGTGCGCCCACTCTTACGAGCACGTTGTTTATGAAATTCAGGTACGTCTGCGCCTCTTCTGGTTCGAGACCTGCTGTATCAACAAGCTCTTTGAACCCAATTGGATACTTGTACGTGAACTCTTTTACTCCGTTAACGAATCTGTTGGTGATATTCTGTGCTATCTTGTACGCAAGCCTCGTTATCTCAGGTGTCATGAAGATTAAAGCAGGAGCACTGCGATACTCGAAGCCCCAACCCTTAGTCTCATAGGCACCGAGTGTCTTGTAACCTGAACGTGCCTTACCTGACAGATTGAGAGTAGGTGCGCCGATGAAATCGTCCAACATCTTAACCAGATGTTGAGGCGGTACATATGTTCTACCGACACCGATGTGTATGTGACCACCTAAAGGATAACTGTGGCCTGCTACACCTAAGTCATACGCGGGGTACATGCGATAGAACCTTTCAAGCAGGTGCTTGAGAATATCGACAGCTTCTTCGGGTGTAGTTGCGGCACGAGGTCTAAGCTCGACCTGTGAACCAGCACCGTCTCTGCCTAACCCACCTTCAGGGTGCGACGTGGTTTTTATCTTGCTTGAAGCGTTAACCACCTCGTTGCTGTACCGACTTACAAGCTCGAACTCTGGGTCAGAGCCTAACTGAATCATAAGTCTGGGGCGTCTGCGCTTTCTGATAATGACTCTCTGAAGAGGCATGAGGTCGAGTCTGTCTACTAACGCATCATAGAGTATCTTGTCGATGAAGCGTATGCCATAAGCAGAGTGCGACCAGTCACCAACGATGAGTATGTTGTTGTTCGGTATGTACAGACCCATGAATATATTGCGCCCTCTTGCAGGTCTGTCGCTACTCTCGCCATAGCGCACTGATACACGCATGACAATCTTTACCGCCTCGAACACGGTAACAAAAGGGCTAATGCCGTTCTGCTCGTCTGTCAGTTCTTCGTTGATAATCATAGCCTCTAGTGCCGGCTTGGCTGAGGTGGCTCTGTGCGAATCGTTGTCGTAAGAGAACTCGCCTCTCTTGGGCTTCTCTGCTACCATATCGAAGAACTTTCCATACAGCAGATGTTTGTACGTTGCAAAGTGCGTGAGTCTTGGCATACGAACCGTGCGTATTATCTTGAAGCGTACAGTGTCACGCAGGTTCTTTGGTTCGCAGAAAGCGTACACAGTATTGTTCCAGTTTTCGCTGAGATTGAGGTACGCGTGTGCTCTGCATTTGTTGAAGTAGTCCTTCATAATCTCGAACAGACGACCAACGTATTCTACGTTGTTGTGGTCCGGGAGTTGCAGGCTACCGTCAGCGTTTCTGTTAGGGTCTCTGACCCAATCGGGCAACTGTGGTATGACTATACGAGTAGGTCTACTGTCTGATACTTCGTTTCCCATATGATTGATGGTCACGTCACTCACTTTGTATCACCTCACTGTTTGTTTTTGATGATAATAAAGTTTATCATAAAGTTCGTATTAAAGTCAATAACAAAAAACTCTAATAAATTCGATATGTTAATCGATAAGAGAGAAAAGAAAAGGGTGGTCAACTTAACGTCAACCACCCCTTGCCGGATTCAATTAGGTTTAATCTTCAAGGCTGTTGTCTGGTGCTCCGAAGCCTGCGATGTATTCTATCCAGTCTTCAATCAGAGTCTCTTCGCGTAAGATGTGCTCCTGTGGCAGGACGTGATAGATGATGCCTTTGACAGTCAACACATTGCCTGCGTCATTTGTTATCTCAACAGCGATAACCTCTTTTTTGTAACCGAAAGGTAGCTCCAGATTGTCGAGCATCTTTTCGACCACTGCGTTTACTTCGTATGCTTCTACCACGAATGAGTGCTCGCCTGTGCCTTCTCTGTCGAGCACAGCTTTCGGGTAACCGCCGACGTTGTACATCTTGCCTTTTACTCTGCCTTTGCCGAGACAGGTCACTTTGTTCGTTGTGCCTTTCTCCTGAAGTAGATAGTGATTGTAACTACCTTTGCGTAGCGTACCATAAACAAATGCGTTTTTCACGTAAACCTCCCCTTGAACATATGATGTTGTAAGAGGTGAGCGTTCTGCCTTCTGACGACATTGATTTGAATTGCAATAGGGTAGTCTATGTGCTCTCGTATCTTTGCAAGCCCGTCACGCATTGCCTTTTCAGTCTGATACACTATCGTAATCTGATTGCTGGCTCTAAACTCTTTCGTATTGCCAGCGTACAGCTTGATAGTGTTGACCTCTGGTAGCTGAGATATCGTTATGATAACCTCGAAGTAGTCATGCTCTGGCCATTCTTTGAAGTCTACCTTCACGCTTTCTTCCTTCTCACGCGTGTCTTCTTCTCACGCGTGTCTTCTTCTCAGGCACAGGCTCTTCTTCTACCACAGGTTCAAAAACAGGCTCTTCTTCAACAACAGGCTCTTCAACAACAGGCTCTTCGTCAACTGCAGGTACTTCCTCTTCGACTGGTTCAGATTCTTCCTCTTCGATTGGTTGTTTAGATTCTTTCTCTTCGACTTCTTTGAATCGTATCTGAGGTGCATATCCCGGCATATTGTGCGTGTCTTTGGTCCACAACTTGCAGATGTTCTCTGCTACTTCTACCGCCTCTGCTTTGTCCTCGAAGTGTTTGTACTCTTTGAGGTAGCAGGCAGGTAGCATATCGATGGAAGGTTCGCTGTTTGTTACCTCTACTATTCTCAACCCGCCAGTTTTGTACTGTCTTGTTACTGTCCACATACTTTCCTCCTATGATAGAATTATTAGGCGACGTTGATAAGAACCGCCGCCTAAAAAATTCTACAACATAGCGTAGATAAAAGCAAACTGAACAGTAAGTGACCTAGGTTAGCTCTGCCTAAACAGTGCGTTACGACCGGGACTGTGCAAAACCACAACAAAGCCCTGCCCTACTCTACCTGCACTATACATTAGCGCACTTTACTTTACCCCTCACTTTGCTCAACCAAACTTTACTGTCGCCTCGCACTTACTTAACTCTGCGATGAGACACCTTACCCTTGCCGTACATAACCGAGCTTTGCTCACACAGTACAGTGCTAAACCACACCATGACATTACTTTACAGCACCTTGCGACACCTTCACAGTACCAGAACAGCATATAACACTGCGGTGCCATACCTAAACTTCACTTAAGTGCGCTCCGCTTTTACATTACAACACAAAACTATACTCATACATCAGTATACTGAACCATACCTGCACGATATATAACTAAACAATGCCGTACCAACGCCTTACGTGACAGTGCTGTGCCATTACCATACATCATCAAACAATGCAGTACCTTCGCCTTCACGTAACATCTCTATACGATGCAAAACCACCACGCAACACTGCCGTGCAATACCATAACTGAACCATCCATACAATACCTTTACGTGACATCTCTATACGATGCAATTACTTTACGTATCTATACAGTGCCTCTGCGATACTATTCTTTACCCTTACCACAAGAAACTGTGCAATACCAACGCTATGCTATGCTACGCCTTTACGAAACATTGGGTAGTATAACCATACCTTTACTTCACTTTACGGTGTCGAGCTTGCGCTAGACTATGCTGTGAGCCTTTCTTTGACAGGCTCGATGGCGAGTACCTCGAAGCGGCCGTAACCGCCGTTTCTGAACTGACCAAGACCAGCAAGCTCACCATAACTTAGCAACTCGATGAGCATGTCCCAGGTTATCTCTTTGTTCTTGAGAAGTTTGATGGTGAAGCCGAGTATCAGACCTGCGTTGACATAATCACTACGTGCCAGTGTTACACGCGGGCCCTGAGGTGTCATAACGCGAAGAGGTCTTTCTATGTAGCCGTCAGGCTGGCTACAGCCGAGGTAGATGCGACGAGGTGTGACGAACACGTACTTGTCTACCTTGCCACGTATACCCTTCATCTTCTCCATTGTGGCGGGTTTGCCTTTCTTTTCTTTCTCGACCAGAAAGGTCTGCTGAAGAACTTCGCCGGCATTCTTGAGAAATCCGCGAATCATGTAGTCATATATGAAAAGCCGGTCGGTTTCTTTCTCTCTGTGAAACCCCGTCCAGCCCTTTTCCTCTGTCTTGTCTACTGTCGCGCTCTCGTCTTCTTCGATATTGGCAGGCTTCTTCGACTCGATGTAGGTCTTGTAAACTTCTGGGTCTTTTGATACTGTGCCGAGCATCTCTGTTACTAACTGAATATTTACCATGCGTTCATCAAAAATCATTCGCCACCCCTTTTAGTATTTTTATTTTTTGACACGTGGTACCACCACAGCCAGTAAAGACTTTACCTCACCTCCTTAACGATTACACTACAACACAATACCGTAACTACTCTGTGCATAACCTCAGCAGAACATCGCATTGCCAAAACTGTGCCTTGCTATTCATTACCTTAGCCGAACTGTTACTTAACCTTCACTTTACTTTATCCACTAAACATAACAAAAGGAGAAAACAAACGCTCTCACTTTACCGCTAGTGAATAACTTTGCAAGAGGAGAATTACGAACACCATTACACTACCAAACTTTACAATGGAGGTGTTGATATGAAAAACTAAACAGGCGATACTGTTACTTTGCTCTCCTCTTGCATTATGTATTACACATCATACTACAACTCAGGCTTATCATCAATGTTCATGTTCAGAGCATAAGCCTTGAGCAGACCCTCGTGCGTCAGTACCTTTTCGGCAGGTACAACCTCTGTACGATAGCCGTCGGGATAGTGGTCGAGATATGATTCTTTGGCGTAGAAGGTCAGACCCATCTCGTTGGTTACAACTCCTTTCTTCAGTACAGCGCCGTCTTCGGCCATAGCGTAGACGAATGTTGGGTACGCGGTACGCATCGGGAAGATGTACACTACAGGCTTGTCAACGTCAGTGGTGTCAAGGTCAGGTAGCAAATCGTTCTTGGAAAAGAAATTCTTGAACTCTTTCTCACTCATGGTAATACCCTCAGGTGTTGTAGCAGGCACACGTTTAGGTGCTTGCTTCACCGGTTTGTTGAGAGCAAATAGCCTGTTCATGTGCACCTCATCCCATATCATGGAATACATGTTTCGCTCTCCGGGCACACACTTGATGCCAAGTTTATCGCTAAGTATGTGCGCTAAATCTGCGAGTGAACCTTGAAGAACGTGCGTTGGCGATACCATTTCGTTGTACCGTCTTCTTATCCAGAACAGACGCAACATGCCGCCCTTTACTTTCTTTTCTCTGTGTAGCTTGTACATGGTTTTGATAAGAGCAGACTCAAGCTGGTCAGACAGTGATAGTGGTACTGGTGGCTCAGCGACAGGATTGAGATTCAGAAATTGGTCGGTAACGTCGGTTGTTTTGCCGTTCGATGTTACGTGTAACAATTTCAATAGAGGAATCTCTTTCTTGCTGAGAACTTTGAAGCATATGATTCTGCCAGTAGGCTTTGTCACCTTGCTAAAGATGTGAGGCAAGATTCTGCACAGAGCATTAAGGTGATTACTGCATTGGCCGTACTTCTCTTTGCTTGCAATAATCACATCATCGGTAGTGAAGGTTTCAACGCGCAGTGCCAGATTGAATATGGCATTCAGAAGGTTCGCGGTCTGTGTCAAACTGCTGGGCTTGTTTGTTGGTATGATGATGCTGTCGCCGTTGACAAGTTTCAATCTATTTGATGTTGGTCTCTTGCTATCTTTATCGCCATTGTTTCTGTACTTCTCGAACGTCTCGTAACGTAGCGGCTTGATGTGTTCAGAGACCATCATTATGTATTCTGTACGTGAGCCTACGCCGAAGGCCTTCACGACGTGCGGATATAGTCGTACATACTCCTTCAGTATGTCTGATATGTACGATGCACTGACCTTAAGCTGTTTGGCTATTTTGTAAGGATTGAATGTCTCGCTAACTGACGAGCATGTAGCCAATGATTCGTGTATGTATCGCACGACCTTGTTGAACTTTGGTGATGTTGACATAGTAACTTCCTCCTTGTTATTTTGTGACAGTCAGCTACCTTGTGATTCTTCCCATCGTATCTTCAACTCTTCCTTATGCTCGTCTGCAAGAATAAGAAAAGAGTCAGCAATCTCTTCAGCCGCCATACGACCACGAACAATCTGTACCTCGGCTGATATGAGTCTCATTACTTTGTCTTTAAGAGTGAGAGGTCTCTCGTTGGTGCGCTTCTCAACTCTTTCGCCGTTGGGTTCTTGCTTGAGCAGTGCGTTCTTAAGGCCCCGTATGACATCATTCGGCATGTTGATAGCATCAGATGTGTCACCACGCATAATGGGAAACATTCTTCGCAACGCTGAGAAGAACTCTTTTACTGTGGTCTCACCAAGATGAGTGGTCGTGGTTACATCTGAGACCGTCACGCGGTTGTTTTCTTCGGCTATCTCCAAGAAGGCATCACGCATGCGCTCGATGTTAGCAAAGGCGGCAGGCGTATTGGTTGGCACATGAATGATGACTCGTCCTCTGTGCTGTATTGAATACAGTCTGTTGGGTACGCTTGTCTTGTTGCCAGGCGTATCGAGTTCACTGTTGTGTGCCGCACGATACTGGTCATAGTCAGGCCATCTTACCTCTTGTGGCTTGAAACATCTGAACTTCACACCCTGCCCGAACATGGCAATTCTTTTGAAGATGCCTCTGTTCATGTCATGCAGTGTTTGGCAAATGTCGGTCACGTAGGTTTTGCTGGCGTCTGTATTGTCGACCACGCTGTTGACATGTATGGTGGTGGTAATTCTTCGCGTGCCGATTAGCTCATTCTTAATATGACTGATTACTTTGTTGTATACTTCTAATCCCTCACTCATCTTTCTCCTCCTCTTCTTCGTAATGATGACCACGATGTTCAAGCATATACAATGAGGAACTGATATGCTTATCGAACACGTTGCCTATTTTGTGGGTTAAACACCCGCACTTGAACACATCGCCATTAGGCACCACGAACAGTTCGTCACATCTGCAACCTTCTGTGGCTTCTGGTAGCTCAACAGCCCTGCCACATTTCTTTATGTTGCCACTGACATCACGTATCTCTCGAAAGTCGTTATCAGACTGACCATAATTGAACGCAGTCTTCTTCGGTCTTTCAAATGCCTTTGAGACCTCTGGGTCTATGGGTTCATGGTACACATCGAGCGACAGGCACACAGACAGTATTCCATGTCGAGCAATGTTGGCAAGTCTTAAAGCCTCCTTCTTATTCTTGCCGTTAGTAGCGAGCCATATAGGACCTTCAGGTGTTCTGCCCTGAGCTATACCCACCATCTGCCAGAACTTAGGATGTATAGTTGGCTCACCACCACCGATAGATATATACTCACCGCCGTCTTCAGCAAGGTCACATGCCTTCGTGAAGGTCTTCAGACTCATGTCCTCGCCTACATCGGTACAAGCAAAGCAACAGTGAGCACATCGCATATTGCACCGCGTGGTTATCTGTATATACATTCTCTCACCTCATAGAAGCTCAGATAGCGTGTCAGATATACGCACCATCAGCTTTTCATCCTCGTATATTTCCTTGCTGAAGGGTATCTCTTTGTCATCGACCAGTATTGACTCGATATCAAACTCTTCGATGAAGTCGTGCCCTCTATCAAAGCCTCTTGCACCGTGACATTCGTAGTGACCTATGCCGTCGTTGCCAACGAGCACGTCTTTGAGAATGAAAGTAACGTTGGTGTATGTCTTACTCTCTAACATCACCTCGTCAAGAGTAACAGACGCGGTGCCAAACTCAATGTTTAATTCAGCGGCTTGCACCATAGTTTCGTTTACCTCCTATCTTGGAGTTCTTCTGCCAATCTCTTGGGTAGCTTGCAGAAATACGAACCGTCTCTGTTGTGGTACACATCGCAACCTTCACGCACACTTACTGGTATAGGTGGCAATGCTGTTGTGTCCTCAAGATAGAGAAAGTTGCCATCGATTGAGGCAATCTTGAAACACTTCTCTACTATGTTAGGGTTCTCAAGATTGTCTGCAGGCCGCGTGCCTTTGAAGTAGCATATGTAGTCACCAACACTGACAGGTACAAGAGCCTGTGTGTGATGACATGCAAGGTCACCTCTGTCACGCACGAAGATAGCGGTCTTGAGTCTGAGATTCTTCTTATCAAGCACAAAGCGAGAGGTGAAGGTGTTCTTATATGCACCACCACCAACCCCCAATACGGGACGTCCTGTTCTGCTGAGAGATACAGTCAAACATTCTTGGTTCATTTCAAAACCTCCGATTGTTGATAATATAAAGTTTAATACTTTTTCTGTTACAAGTCAAGAGCTATTTTTCTTAATAATTTCAAGAGCTTTTGTATGACACCGTTACCCGAACACGCGCCTCTTCTTTCATGGTTTTGCAGTCAAACAACAGTATCATCAGTCACCTCTTCTTTGTAACATGCGTCACCACCTATCTTCTTGAACTCAGGGCATGCGCCGTCTTCGTTATCTTGACATTGAACACCGCAGAATCGGCGAGGTGTATGTTCATCAATCATGGTGACGTTGTTCTCACACTCGATGCAGAGGTCGCTATCCTGACCACTGTACTCAATCCAAATAGTTTTCATAGTTTTCTCCTTATGCTGTGGTGAATGGCATTCTCTGCATACCCAAGACTATTGCCACGTTATGTGCCACACAGAAATGCTTTACCTGTTCCCACTGTATATTTGTACCAACGTCGTGGGTGCTGGGTATATCTGACATGAGGTACAATACATCGCCTATTAAACGAAACTCAATTACACCTTTCAGTCCTGGTTCCAATGTTAGTTACCTCCCCACTCTTATGACTCTGTACCTGAAATTATCTTTGCCTTTGCTTATGCTTCTGGCACAGAACTCTGCGTCCTCGTATGAGTCGAAGACAAAAGGCTTCAACTCGCCTATCTGACCGAAGAGGCACGCTTCTTCTGGATAATCTTTGTCCCAGTAAACGAGCAGACACTTCATAGGAAAGGCAGGCATCTCTGTTACATCATCTGTGTCGAGGTGCACCCAGGAGCATACACCTTTATTGTCTATCACATCGAATATCTTTGCGCCTTCGTTAAAGGCATTGATTGCTTGCTTGGCGGCTGCTTTTGGCGTGGTGGCTGATACTAATACTTCCCAAAGAACTTTGAACAGCTTAATTGACTTTGAACCTTGCGTTTCAGAGTTTGCCATTTCGTTGCCTCCTGTGTGTGACATAATTTTGTAGCTAAATAAGCGTACTTGTTTGGGCAAAATAAGGAGCAGTGCTTATTTTTCGAGCCTCGTTCATGTATCGAAGTCGTCACCTCTGGTTCTGCTAATCAATCTTAAGAGTGAAATGAATACTTTCTTTCGTTCTTATCCCATACTGCGCCGATGGTGTACTTCTTATCAGTACCTTCTGCTTCGTAGTGTGCCATCATGTCGTCGCCTGCCTCGTAGATATGCACCTTGTTGTAAAATACGATACCCCATGTGCTGAGGTAACCGATTGCCATGAACGCCTCTTTCGTATCAGGCAGGCGTTCGAGGTCTACACTTAACTCAATCGTTCTTTTTGGCATCGTTCTTCCCCCTTACTTTACGTAAACCGATTTCCATAGCCACGTTCATCTCCACCGACCTTGTTGCATACTCGCCGAGGCAGAATACGTTGAAGTACATATCGAGTACGGTACGTACCTCGTTGTCATCTTTGTCAATCTCAACCTCGCCATTCTCATCGATAGCACCTTCAAAGCCAGTCTCAAGCATTTCTTGTGCCTTTTGAATGTGCTCGTCGGTCACTGTCTTGTAATGGAAGGACTCGAGCCACTCTTTCGTCATCTTGTAGTTCTCGTCATCGCCAGTATCAGGCTTAACGTAGTCTTTGTACCTCTTGACAGCATCGACTGCCATCTTGAACTTGTCTGGAAGGAACTCTAAGAGCTTGACGCCGTCCACCAGATTGTCTTCTGCGTACTCACCTTGAGAGTCTGCCAGTTTAGCAAGCACTGTCTCAGCAGACTCGGCCTCAAATATGTACCACATGGCTTCAAAGTTGCTCATGACCCACGCTACAAATTTTTTCATACTACCTCCTTAGCATTTGTTTATCGAATGACACCGGAATGTATCTCACATAGTCAGCATAGAATTTTCCAGGTGCCGCTCCACGTATCTTGGCTAACTCTGCCGCCGCCTCTGGATGTGAATCACGTTTTTGAAAGCAGAGCCACACACGGCAGGACAGTAGCTTTATGGTACAACCTGTCTCCTTGTTGAGATACTCACACCCTTTACAGCACCAGTGAGTATCACAATCTTTGCATGGGTTATACTTCTTCAGCACCGCTGTCGCCATGTCGTACATTTTAAAATAATAGAAGAGCGAATCGTATAGAGGCATTACGAACCCACCTCTGTTTCGATGTACCACATATCGTCTTTAGTATAAGACAACGTGGTGACACGACCGCCTCTGAACTCATCACCTCGTGAAAGCTTCTGACCTGGTAGTGAGAGCATTTGCTTGGTGCTTATGCAGTATTGTCTGAACAGACGACCGTTGAATACCTTTTCAAGAACTTCTTTTGTCACTGCGTAGATGACGCCCTCTTGTGCCTCGATATCGACCACCGTCGCATCGATTGTCTCTGCTGAGGCGTTAGCCAGAAGACGCATGAGATGTTCAAGTGCCACAAAACTCATTGCCTCCTGACCCTGCAGTATCAGGTGTATTCTGTTCTTGGTTGTTGGGCTTGAGAACTGAGCCACCACGACCTTGATACCCTGGAAAGGATTGAGCATCATTCTGCCGAGAAACTGTACCAGTTCGTTGTTGCTTTCTTCCTGCTCGAACCCGTACGGCATGACTGCCATGAGATGCACGTCTTTTACATTGCTCATGTTAAAACCTCCTTCTCAGTATATTCAGTAACCACCAATAGACAGTCATCTTTGTACTCCATTACTTTGCCTGTCACTTTCTCGTATATCTCAGCGATATACTCGCCAGTTGTCTGTGCAAGCACCTCTTTTATCTCTTCGATTGCCTCGTCACAGGTCATGGTTCTTGTCGAGAACATTGTGCGAACCTCCTTTTTGACACGCTTGCAGTCGGGGTCTACCAGACCGACAGGCTTGTCGATATGCTTGTCGAGCAGTGCCTTAAAGTCACGTCTGAAATTGTTCTGGTCACTGAGCAGTTCGTTCAGAATATACTGTACCTCGTTGGCTTGAAAGTCGTTGGCATCTGTGACGTGTGAGTCCAGATACTCTACTGCAAACTCTCTGAGCATACTTGACTCAATGAGGTAATCGTAAATAGCGGCCTTGGTTATGTCTCTCATCTTTGGCATTGAACTTCCTCCTTATTTATGTGTGACTATGAAAAGTAATCCACCCAGGGCGAGACCTATATTAGAACTCAACCCACCGTATAACGCACCCATCACCGGTGTAGTATCAGCAGGTGCAATAAGCACAGTGATGGCACCACAGATACAGGCTCCGGCAATCATGTACGCATAAAGCTTAAGCATTGTCCTTGACCTCTTCTTTAGGGCACTTGTTGTCACCTGTCATGAAGCAGTAGCCGTTTATCTTCTTATCTGTAGCACCAACATAGAAGCCTACGTATGGGCAGTCGAATGTGTCAGCGTCTTTCTCGGTACAGGGTACTGGTAACTTAGGACATATCATCATGGCTACGCCACCCTGTGAGAACGATGCTTCTCACCGCATTTGGGGCACTTGAATGTCAGCACGTCACGACCTATATAATCCTCTTCTATGTTGAGCACCTCAACCTCGCGCTCGTCAATCCATTCTTTGGTGCATGACAGCAACACTTGTACTGGAGCATAATAACGTGCCATTTAGCACCCCCTTATATCTGATATGCCAGTCAGTGTGTAGTTGTCCTCCCATTTACACTCACAATCGAGGCACACGCAAGCCAAGGTAACAGCGCCAGACTTGATGACAGGCAAACCGTAGTCTGTTACTGCATCTGTACGACCACAGAAGGGGCAGACTAGACCTCCTGCTTTGAGGTACTCTTTCTTCTGTTCCTCCGAGAGAGGCAGCCTCACCCATTGAAGATTGAACTCGTTCTTGGGCAGGTGAATCTTGCTCTTTTCAGCATACGCAAATTTTTTGGCAGGGGAACTATCACTAGTCCAGCCCTTCTCTTGCGACCAATATAACACGTCTTTGCCTTCTTGCTTTCTGGCTATGACCCACATCTTGTTCCTCCTTATTGATTCTTACGGGTTGAGCTTTCTGTTTATGTAGTCGAGCCTGAACCTGAACGCATCGTTCTCGTGCTGAAAGTAGGCGAAGATACCGCCGAACTCATCAGACGACACCGCGTACCAGTCTTTAGGACCAATATCATTGTGCCACTGACCCGGTGCATGTACCGTTACATTGTCAAGCAAGTCAAAGAGGTCATCTATCTCAACCTCTTCGAGTTCATAGTCATAGTAGCGTGACTTAGGGAAGGCATGGTCTTGAAAGAACAGTGTGTACAGTTTTTTGTCACCACTGACCTCCAGCTTAACCATCTTACCCAGCTTGTTATAATGAGGTGTGCTTGGTACTCTAACGCGATACATTTTCTTCGGCATTCTTTACCTCCTTATCGATTTCTTTGAGCCACTTTGATACGACCTTGTTCTGCTGTGATGTGCATGACTTGTTGCATGACTGGAACTTCTGCACGATGCGCTTGGTTGCAGGGTCGTACTGTATATCAACCTCGCGCTTGTCATTGAGACGCAGACTAATGATAGGATATTTGCCATCAGAGTAGCCAGCTACACAGTTGTGCATCTTCTTGCCTTCAGACACGAACTCTTCTTCGCTGGATAGCAAAACGAAATCGTAACCATCGATTGTTCTGTTGAGGTACTGATACGCCTCGACTGTTCTTTCCAAGGTCATCTTGCGCCTGTCTATCTCTGCCTTGTCACGTATGGCACGCATCTGTTCTTCGATACGTATATGCTCAGTGACAATTCTACGCAGGGCTACAACGTTCAGACGTAGGTCATCAAAGGTGGTGTGCGTGATGAAGCAGTGGTCTACGAACGTACTGTTGTGTCTGTTCAATATTGGAATGAGCTTATCACAGTCCTCTTTGCTGAGTAGCCTGTCAATAAACTTGTTAGTGACCTCTTCTTGCGATGCGAGATACGTTAACTGAATCACGTGTGTCTTGGACTTAAGCGTTCTCAAGGCACGTAGTATATGACCTTTGTCAAGATACTGCATACCAGATTTAATGTGCCGTATATAGTTGGCGTTCAGATGCCTGACTTCTTTGTATATGGATTCAGGCAGACGAACCATGTTTGCAGGTGTCAGTGCTTTGAGGTCAACAAAGTCGTTAGCACACCAGTTTCTATAGGACAGGCGCACGAACTTGTTAGTGAACGTAGGCACATCATTCAGAAGGTAGGTAATCTGAGGTGATTGCACTAAGTACCACATGAACACAAGGTACTCTCGCAGACCATCGTAGCACTTTTTGACAGGCACTAATGCCTCAAGCATATCGAGATTGAGTGGAAAGAGTTTGCCAAAGACCGTGTCATACAGACCAAACAGAGCATCGATGACTTTCACTGCCTGATTGTTGTGTCTGGTCATTCTAGGCAGACGACAATCAGCACTTGTGGACCACTTGAAAGGCACTACGTCTATGAACACGCCGTACTTAGGTGACTTTGTAAGTGTTGCTTTGCCATTTCTGAGCAATAGACTGTGTATATCCATGCGATGAAAGTCAAAGATGAGGTAGCGTTCGTCAGATTTATCTAGTCCATCGAACATGAAATTTTTGAGGATGAATATGCCATGCTCTTCGTCTAACCAGTACTGACCACCAATATCAAATTGCTTCACGTGTTACCTCCTTTCAAATGGAGTTGCTTATTATAGTTCTACCTTGCAGGATACGCCTACAATGATATCTCTGTACCTGCTGTCACCCAGAATCAACATAGAGACTGTCTCGCACCTGATATCCGATACATCAATGCCTGTTATGTTCTTGAACTCTGTGATTGCCGCCATTATCTTCTTCTCTGCCTCTTTCCTTGCATGTAAAATCTCAGCCATTGTGGGATTCTTCTCGTTCGCGCTCATCTTATATACACCTCGTCAAGTGTCTCAAATTTTTCCCACTCACCATCGAGTGGCAGGTTGTACTTCTCTTTCTCAAGGTGAGTAAACATATCGTAGAACATATCGACCCAACCCCATATATTCGACCAGTGCAGATTGTGGTCGCTCTTGCATCGAATGATATACAGTTCTACCTCACCTTTGCCGTCACACGTTCTGCATCCAACGAGCACACCTCTGAGCTTACGCATCAAGCGTACCTCGCCTGTCTTCTCATCGTAGATAAGCCCGTTGCTTCTGAACTTACCTTTGCCGTCACAATCGAAGCATTTCATTATGCGCTTTCCTCCGTGCCGCTGGTAGCGTGTTGTTTACTCTCAGCCTCAAGTTTACGCTCAGCCTCACGCTCGATTTTTCTAAGAGCTACACTGTACTCATACTGTCGGTCTCTGAGCGTCTGATTCAAGTCGCCCAGGCTACGCCGTGCCTCTGCAAGTAGATTGAACAGATGCTTGTCTTTCTCGTGACAACTGGCGGCATTTCTGATTGCGTAGGTAGTGGTCAACCTATCGGTAATAATCTTGGTCACGCTATCGACCGCCTCTTTCACGTACCTCGCGTCCCAGTCTTTGATTTCGATATGCACATCGTTGAGGTCTACGATGTGTTCCATCGCGTCTTCTATTCCGTTGGCCACGTACCACGCCAATGCTGTGCTTAAGTCGAGGTTGGGATTGCAACCACACTCTTTAGGACAGCTACGCACCTTAGACAGATTTGCAGGTGTCACCTCAGTCTCGCACTTGTGGCACAACAGACGCAGACCTGCCTCGGCTTTGTTAATATCGGCTATGTACTTCTCGAACTGCTTCTTGGTGGGCAACAGTATTCTTTTCAGCTTGTTGTCTTCCTTACTGGTCATTGCTTGCCTCCTTCTTAGCCTCTTGGTACTTTATGTACTCCAGGTCACGATTGTATGTGCTCAACCTACTACTCAGTTTGCGTATCAAGGTGCGTATCCAGAAGTAGGTGTCGTTGCACATCTGACCAAGCTTGTCGGTCTGTTCGTGCTGGTCACAGACACGCATGAACGAGAAGATGATAGACGCGATGTTGGTAAGTTCCTTTATGGCGGTATCGAACTCGTATGTTATGTCGTTCGTTTCAAAGTGGCTTGGTGCGGCACACATATCTTTGAGGTACTTCATTGAGTCGTCTGCTTTTCTCAGTAACTCAGCTATCTCCCAGGCAAGTGCGGTGTCTGTGCCAAGGTCCTTATTACAGCGGCACTCTCTTGGACAGAGAATCAACGCGTGAAGTTTGGCTTTGGTGTAAAAGCCAAGTGCAGACTTGCACTTGTGGCAATATGCTCTGAAATTGTACTCCCTTGTACCTATGTCTTTGATAAACTCGTTTATGTCCTTGACCTTGAATAACAATCTGCTCCGTTGCAACTTGCGAACCTCTTTGTCAGTCATCTGTCACCTCGTTTGTCTTTTCGTAACACACCTCACAGTACAACTTGCCATCTTCCTCACTGACAATGCTATCGTCTACATTGTACCACTGACCACACTTGGCGCATTTGAACTCGTCAACGTAGGTACGGTAGGTCATGTCGCTACTTCTGCGCCTCATACCATCTTCACTGTACCTCACCTCACGGGGCATGTCGTCACCTCACGCAGTATTTCTCTGTCTCGTAGAATCTTCACGTACTGGTTATACACAGACTGTTTGTTGCCTCGCAGACCAAACTCTTTCTTGATTGCACCATAAGCAGACTTGCCACTGCTATGTGCCATGCCTTTAATCTCAAGTGTAAGAGCCGCCTTAAGAGCGAGTAAACGGTAAGCTTCGATACTTGAACCAGTTAAAACTTGCGTATCATTCATGTGCCCTCCTTCGGCGCGTATAAAAAAGAGAGGTGAGGTAGACGAGGAGAGGTGAGCTTGTCGTTTCATCAGGCCACTCATGATCGCCCTCCGCGGTAGCTACGCGCTACACTCACCTCGACACATTCTAATGCCACCTCAAGGTTGCGACCCTTGCTCAGTAAAGATGACAATTGTGCCACTACCTCATCTACCTCTTATAACCCCTCAAATACAACCACTACTCTTGTACTACGCCTCGATATTATAAACTACTCTGGTTACTACGGATCAGTTTGTATACTCTCACAACTCAAGTAAGCCACGAACTCAGCGTGGTACTCACTACACAAATGGTGCAGGTTCAATGTGAGCTAGAATAAATTCTACCTCTGCAACATAACCACACTCACCAGTGGTACATCTATATGCACCACGTATTACAAAGTTTAATACCTGAACTACCTAAAACCTCGTATTAAAATGCACGTAAAACCTCATTAAACCAATAACTCAGGTTATTAATACCTGTACATGATATTACCTCCTTATATTACCACTAACCAAACCACATCAGCCACCTAACCACAGTCTAATAAGGTAGAATTGAACCAGTCTAGCCACGAAAAGAGCATACTACGGGAAGCACTGATAAACCTGAATAGTATAACTTCCCTGCGTATGTATACTTATACTCGTTATTTCTTTACTTACCTCTTTAACCTCTATTCTTTTCAATCTACTCTTGCATATTCACACACAGTAGAGAACATAACAAAATGAGGTAAGGGCATAGTCAAGTATAGCCAAAAGTATGCCAGGTTATAGTCAAAATTACGTTTCCATGTATAAAACGTGTATAAAAGGTGGCACGGTCTAATCCTTATTTGTACCTAGCCCTCTACCTCGTCTGACATGGTAGCAAGGGAATCAGCTATACCTACTACTTCAGCCTTGCTCTGCTTATTGAACAGACTGGGGCGCATGATTCTCTTGGCAATGTTAAGGCTCTTGTCTGCTACGTGTCTCATATGCGCTTCTGCTACTGCCTTTCTGTGTGCCTTGATAACTGGTGACAACTGTGCGGCACAGGTCTCCATTGCATTGGTGCATTTCTTTTTGGTTCGTGGGCAGTAATTGCCACCTTTACGAATAGTACATTTCATTGGTTCACCTCTGGTTTATATTTTATTGGTGCATTTCGTCTTTAAGGTAGACAGATTGAGGCACGCAGGAAAGGAGAACAGAACCTACGTGCCTCGCACCATCTTTGGAGGTAGCACATGAGGTACATTTAGAAAGAGGCACACTTGTTTAGAGTGCACCTCTTCATATATGTGGTGAGGTTAATTCACCTTTGAACCAGTACTACGCGGCTTTCGAGGCCTTCTTGTCTGCAACCAGGCCGAACTCTTTCGCTTTCTTGACCATGAGCCTGCCGAGTCTCTTGTGACCAGCACCGAGGTAATTGGTGGCCCAGAAACCTGCGAAGGCACGCTGTACCTTTGCATCGAGACGGTTAAACACCTTCTCTGCCTCTGCGGCTGCCGCATCCATTGCCGCCGGGTCGAACGTGCGCTCTTCTTTGGCTTCTGCTTTTGGTGCGCTATTCTTTTTGCTGGTGGTTGTTTTGGTAGCCATGATTTGCCCTCCTAAGGCTCGTCTGCGTGGTGCATTTCCCTAGCCACCACGCAGGTGACTGATTCTACCTCCTGAACACGAGCACGGCCATAAGTATGACGAACAGCAGGTCCAGCTATTTGCCTTTTTTGGCGGTGCCTTTCTTCGCCGGTGCGTCTTTCTTGGTGACTGCTTTCTTTGCCGGTGCAGGTGACTCTTTCTTGGTGACCGGTTTCTTCGCGTCTGTCTTTTTGGCCGGCTTGGTGGCCTCTTTGGTGACTTTCTTTGCTTTCACAGGTGCTTCTGCCTTTGCCTTTGCGGCAACGCGGTACACTACGCAGACCTGGCCTGTGCCGTTGGTGTCAGCCATGCGCCGCAACTCGCCATCTTTGACCTGGTACACGCCGTCTTCGAGCTTGATACCTTTGGTCTTGACTGTCGTACCGAAGGCATCCCAGTTGGACGCGGCACCACGACCGAAACCTGACCGCCTCACCTCTTTACCATTGACGCCTTTGACTGTTACTGCTTTTGCCTTTACTGCCTTTACTGCCTTTTTCGTAGCCATTGGTGGCCTCCCTCTGTTAGTAGATTGTGGTTCGGTTGCACCTTCACCTTCACCATCACCTTTGTGCCTGCCGTATTCCTCGGCGAGCCTCTCGAACGCAGGTGTATTTAACGCGCCTGCATTGAGCAAGGCAATGGCATCGGCTCTGATGGTGTCTATGGACATGGTACGCACCTCACCTTTTTAATTGCATGGGTTTATACAACCCATGTGATGACTCGGTTCGTCTGAACACGGTCATCTCTGCTGTATGAAACATTATATTACATATCATATTACAATGCAACAGTTATTTTTCGACAGTAATTTCAACAAGTTATAGCGCAAAGCGGACTATAGCTGGTCGTAAAGCCACATAATACCACGTCATTTCGATGAGTACCGCCCGCGGCACGCACACGAGAGAGCACCGAACCATGGCTCGGACTAGCTAATGCCAAGGTCAAAGCCGAGGAACAGTGGCCCCTTCCCGTGGGCCGAGCGCGCCGAAACATATACTACCTATACGTGGTGATTGCTTTAACAGCCGTCAACACTATGTGGCTATCGAACTATCTACATACACACCTCCTTCGGTTTATTTACTGGGCGCTACTCTTGAGGGATAATGTTGCTACTGCTTAGCCTCTCATTCTTATAGAGGGCTGTCTGGTCTTGAACGCTACGGGAATACCATCGTCGACCTTTTGAATCTCCTGTTTCAGGTTCTTCTTCAACCTCCTTATCTCGTTCTTCATCATCTTGGTGTTCTCGTTCTTAATAATGTAGTTACCGAGCCGCTGTTCAAGATGTGCAATCTGCGCCCTCAGGATGTTAATGTAATTCTCCCGTATCTGCTGACCGCGTGTTGGTATCACCTCCTGTTTCTTCTTGCGCCTCTTCTTACGTTTCTTCTTGACCAATACTAAGGGCTGTTTGAGGATGATTCTGATAATGTCTGCTACTGTCATGATGTGCTACCTCCTTTTAAGTGATGGGATGTAAAGTCCCACTGTGTGTTTGCCTACCTTCTCGATACTCTGATTATCGAACCAATATTGATAACGTCGAACTCGATAGCGTGGCCATCAAGTTCAATCTCGCGCTCACCGTTCTCATCGATAGGTCCAAAGAACTGGTGAATGATTTCGAGCACTCTCTTTACAACAGGTGCTCTCATCTCTTTCCAAGGGATGCGATTGAGGTCTGGTTTGCAACCTGCTTCGTAGCATCTCTGCATCTGTTTCTTTAATTCTCTGAGGTCGATGTCAACAAAGGGAGTCTTACCGGCTCCCTTCTTGGTAATAGATTCAGCTTCTCTTTGCTGTTTCACTATTACTCTTCTCTGTGCATCAACATCTACCATCTTAGCAGGTGCAGGCATACCCTGACCGAACGCCTCTTTAAGACGCGCTGTTGCCTTAGCAAAGCGGTCTTCAGTGATTGGTACTAGAGGTTCAGATGCTACCTCTTTGTGTGATACAATGGTGACGAGACCTTTGTTTGTGTAAACGGTTCTTCTCTTCATGATTTACTTCCTCCTTAATTGATTGAGTAACTACGCGAGTGTGCCACCAACTGCTCGTTTCTGTAAACGTCAGTGATGAACCAGTACTTATACTTCGGGTCTGGTCTCTGAATGATGGTAGTTCCAAACAATATGTACCACATTTCGATACGGCTGACGACTGATGCTAAGTTCATTTGCTACCTCCTAGTTTTGTAGAGGGGAAGACGTGTGCCTCCCCTCTCGACTTGAAATGAGTGACTACTTGCTGAGTTTGATGTACCTTACACAGACATGAACCTCTTTTGCTACGTAGACATACGGTCTGTCGCTCAGTACTTCAACTACGATTGCTTTACCTTTGTACTGTGCTCTGAACTTCTCGACAATCGCTTTGTCCTTCGCTGTTGCTCTTATCTCGAACTCTTCGAGAGCCTTTGCGTTCTTGCCTGCGTTCTTTCTGATGAAGACGGTGAGGTTGTGAGTATCGGTGGTGAGTTTGCGTTTCAACACGGTGACTGATGCTTTGTCGATGAGGTACACTTTGTCGGTCTTAGGGTCAAGCTCGACCTTGTTGTTGTACTTTGCAAGCGACTCTCTCACGGTGACTTCTGAACGGATGAAGTTGTGTTTTGGTGCTTCTACCTTCTTTGTACCTTTCTTCATGGCTTTCTCCTTCTTGTTAGTAGTAGTCGCTTTAACAGCGACCTTCTTGGTTGCAACTGCAGGCTTCTTAACTTCTGCTTTCTTCGTTGTCTTCTTCACGAGTGCTACCTCCTTTTTGGTGTTTGCTTTCTTGACAGGTGCTTTCACTGCGGTCTTCTTGGTTGCTACTGCTTTGGTCTCAACTGCGGCTGTCTCGGCTTTCTTTGTTGTCTTAGGCATGGTGGTCTCCTTTTTAGTATTTGTTTTGGTATCTAATACTGCGTTTGCTTTTGCGAGGTACGCCTCAACTGCCAGACGCTCTTCCTCTTTCTTCTTCTTCTGGACGTCATACACGGTTTCGATTGGTGCAGGTGCAGGTGTCTTCTTTGTTGCAACGACGGGTGCTACGACTTTTGTGCTCTTTCTTGCGATTGCCATGATTATCTACCTCCAAGTAGTTGTCTGCGAGGTGGCGTATCTTTCAACACCACCTCTTGAATTGTCGTGTTCAAGTGCTAGTCTGCGTCTATCTGCTCATCTAAATCGGTATACGGGTTACCTTCAGGCATATCGATGCCACAGTGGTCTTTGTAAGTCATTGCACACTCGTTGCACATCCGACCAGCGAATATACCAAAGCTGTACCTTCGGTCAACGGTTGCTTTTACTTCACCACACTTTCTGCAGGTGTACTCGCTCTGCTTACCAATGTACAGGCTCTTGAGTTTGAGGCACTGTTCTTCAGTAAACAAGACGCGTGACGGTTCAGCAGGTAACATCTCAAGGTCTGGCAATAAGGTGGGCAGGTCCAAGTCAATGGCTACCTTTGTTACCTCTTCGACGCTGTTAACCTCGACATCGGTCTTCAGCGTTCTCCAATCACCACTCTGTGTTTCAAAGAATATCGCGTACTTCATTTTGTTACCTCCTTGTTTGATTGCTACCTTCTTGTTCGACTCATACTCCGTCCATACAGCAAACCCTATACTGAACTTGCTGTCGTACCACCCAAAGTAAATCTTCTCTCCGGTCTTGTAAGTAATCTCAATGACTGTCTTGTTGTCGATGTGCGCGTCAATGCCTCTCTGCTGAGCCTCAGCTATGAGATTGTCTCTGAGCTTTGAGAACTCATCGTTGTGCTTGTACTCAACCTCAAGCACTCTCTTGTGTACGCCGCTTGTGTATGCGTAGAACGCAGTTACTTCTGCATCGAAGGGCACGAACAACCGCAAATCCCTCCAGTAATGAAACCTTTTTCCGTTAATCTCTATCATTTCCATTTGCTACCTCCATTGAATAGATTGTCTCGTTTGGTAGAAGCGCACTCTCACCACGTGCAGGTAGAGATTTAGAGAGCAGAGGTACACTTAGTGCGCTCTAAGTCGCACATCGGTGTACCTCGATTAGATTGTCAGGGTTTAAACAACCCTGTTAGCCAAGCATCTCTTTGAGGCACTTGTCGCATGTATTGGTGTTCTTCGGGTCATCGACCTTACCACCACATACACAGCAACCACTCATACCCTTGCCAGCCCTTAGCCTTCTGAACGATGCTCTCACTGCTTCGACCAGTACTGTCTGTGGCACGCTACCAGTTACTACGATTACAGGATTCTTCATTGTGTTACTCCTTTTAGTTTTCTGTGTTTCTCTCTCTGCTACCAGCCTCTTCGATTACAAAAGTGTTGACACGTTCTACGATGCTGTCACTCATGCCTGCACCATAGCTCAGTGTAGGTACATGTGTTGCACATGTTACACACCTTGCACACATGTAGCACTCACAGTTCAGTACTACCTCTTCAGCGATGCTCTTCAACTCTTCTGCAACGACGTAATCTTTACACATCATGCACCTCCCAATGCTAATGTCATTGCCACAAAGCACATCACTACAATCAATAGACCATAAAAGAACTCACTCATTGCAACCTCCTTTTGTATTATGCTTCCATGAAACGAATAGAACGTCTTTACCAATCTTACGATGACGTGACCTGTCAGTACTTCTGCACACTTGTCAGGATGAATACACTCACAGCAACGTGTACCACAGTTGATGAACCACTTAGATGCTGTCATGCACTACCTCCATTGATTGATGATTAACTCTACTTTCTGTACCACTTACCAACGATGCTCATGCACCAGTGCATTGCTATCTTGCTACCAACTACATACTTCAGTACTCTATACAGCTTCACCCAATGCGTCGCTTTCACTACTCTCTTCATGTCTCTCTCCTTTAGTCTATCGAATGATATTGACTCTGATGAACTCTACTACTACCATGCTGTCATCTACTGTAAGCTCATGCTCTATACGCTTAAGGTTCACGTAATAGATATCATTGAGCACTTGCAGTAATTCGTCTGTGCTGTTGAATGACTCTGCGATGTAATCAACGTCTTTGATGCTCTTGATGCACACGCTTGTTACGACATACATATCATCGTCTACATAGAACGTGTCATGTGCTTGAGCATTGCTAGTGAGTCTACTCGTTACTGTCTTCTCACTATGGACTACTAATGCTTTCAAATCATCTTTGAATAACAGTTCGATTGTCTTCATAGTTCACTCTCTTTGAATTAGTTTATTTGTTCTTTCCTTTGTAGTTCTTTGCTATCGCTTCACACTGCTCCTTCAGTGTGTCTACGCTTATGTACTTCACTGCTTCTTCGATTGCTCTGATGTCGTCTGCGGTTAATGATGTTGTCATGATATACTCTCTTGTGTGTAAGCATTGACTTCACTCACTCTTACGACTGTAAGACTTGTGAGATGTAAGATGACTTACACTGTGATTACGTTTCTGATAAATACTCTTTCTTGCTCTTAAGTGAATATGTCTTTACTGTGTAGAAAACACGAGAGGAAAAACGTTTCGCGTTGCTCTCTCTATCATTGGCGTGTGAAACTTTAGCCATAGCATTACATTATCCATGGCACTAGCAATAGTTCTGAGGTTAGCCATAGCATTACCCTATCCATGGCACTCACCACAGCATAGTTCTGAGCCATTACATTACCCTATCCACGGTCATAGCCACAGTTCTGAGGTTAGCCATTACATAGTCGTGAGATTGACCCCAATACCACCACCTTCACTCTTAAAAGAGTATGGTTAGAGCATTGAAGTACCTACCACTCTTTATAATAGCGTGGTGTGACATATGGCTAGGATTTGTAAACGTTTCTGTACCTCGATATTGAGATTTTTTATGGTTAAAACTAAATTGACACATAACCGTACTGTGTAGTATAAGAAGGAAGGAGGTGAACCATGCCTAAGAAAAGGAAAAGAGGGAGAAAGCGCATACACCCTTTGACTATCAATGAGATACCACTAGATAGAGCTGAGGCGGCAATCAGACTAGCTGGTGGTTTCTTGTCTAAGGCCGCTGAAACTCTGGGAATATCTTTACAGACGATGCAGTTGATGGTACGAAAGTTTTCTACCTTGCGAGATACGTTAACTGAGGCGAGGTACAGAATAGTAGATATAGCGGAAGAGAGTTTGCAGAAGCTTATTGAAGATAAGAACGTGACTGCGACTATCTTTGCACTGAAATGTCTTGGTAAGGAGCGTGGTTACGTAGAACAGTACAAACCAGGCTCGTCACCTGACGCACCTCTGTTCATTCGTGTGATGCCTGTAGCGCCAGTTAGAGGTAGACAGAACAGAGAGATTGAGTTGAACGTACCATCTGCTTTACCGCCACACAGAGAACCAATAGTAAGACGCAGGAGACAAAGGACTATAGAAACCGAAGCAGTTGAAGTAAGCGATGACCTAGGAATTGACCACAAGGTTGCACAGGAGTTATAATTTCTTGTGGTTTAAATTACTTAGGAAGGGGTGGTCATCGTGGAAAGAAAAGAGTGTGACGAAAACTTCGTATCTGTTAAGGTGTGTCAGGAGAGACATACTCAGATACAAATAGCTCATGAGGCAAAACACGGAGATGTGGTGGAGAAGCTTAAGGCACACGCAGAGGTCATAAGGGACGTAGACAAAGAGGTTTCAGAGAACTTTAAACATGTCCACGAACGCATAGACGAGTTCATGGATACGATAGTAGATACTACCTCACAATTAACTGCACTGGTAAACGATGAAGTGAAAGGTTTGATGGAGAAGGTGAACAATATTCAGAACAGCCTCAAGAATATGATGATATCCATTCTCATTTCTATTCTTATCAGTGTTATCGGGGCTGGTGTGTCGTTCGTTCTGTCTGAGAAGAAGTCGCCTGAGAATGGTAACGCTTCGATTGTTCTTGAACTCAAGAAGTTGAATGACAAAATAGACGTAATCGGCAAAAGATAAGCAAGGAGGCAACAGATGGGTGATTTGGTGTACCAGATTTTTATTGACTATGTAGCACCAGTGCTGGTTTCAATCTTCATGATACTGATATCAGTAGTTCTTAAGAAGCTCCTCGATAGTCTGAAGCTCAATGTGAGCAAAGAGGCACAGGACGCAATGCTGAAATCAGCAGAAACGCTCGTCTTGGCAATCGAGGAAAGAGCGGCATCGAGCCTGAAACAGATTAGTATAGGTGGCGGAGATACTGGTGCAAAGATAGATAAGCTTGCCACAGTAATTTCGCTCTTGATGAAACAGTTTCCAGCGTTGACTGAAGAGAAGGCACAGCAGATTGCAGAGGCGGCAGTTGCCAAGTTACCAGGAATTGGCATAACTCAACTACAACTACCAACTAAAACGGAATAAACGCTGGGTAGGACACGAAAGGTAAGGGAATAGAGACAATCACATGCCGAAACCAAGTCTAAAGCTAAAGAACGATGCCCTATTGGGGGATATGACAGCACCACAGAAAATCGATGTACAGGTGACGCCTGTATTTACGGCGACGGCTAAAGCCAATACACGTATAGTACTCGAACGCGGTGGTGCTGGATCCAGCAAAAGTTATTCAATGTGCCAACATTTGACCTTGAAATTCCTTCAGGAGAAGAAGAAAAAAATTCTAATCCTTAGAAAATCCCTCCCTTACCTTCGTGTATCTACGTACCTCATGATGAAAGAAGTAGCAAAGGAGCTGGGTGTACTCGAAAGAATAAATGAAGAAAAGGTAATGCTCAACTGGACGTACAGGGACAACATGATACACTTTGGTTCACTCGATGACCCCGAGAAGATTAAGTCGAGCGACTGGTCCTACATATGGATGGAAGAGGCGACCGAGTTCACTTACCGCGATTTTATGCTTCTCAAGACGAGGTTAAGAACCAAGTCTACTGACAAAGTAAAGAACCAGATGTACCTCAGCTTCAACCCTGTCGATGAATCTCACTGGATAAAAACAGAACTGCTTGACAAGCGCATGCCTGGCGTTGGTGAGATACATTCTACCTACATGGACAACCCCTTTCTCGATGATGATTACATTGCCGACCTCGAAGAGATGATAAGGCAGGATAGAAATTTCCACCGCATTTATACTCTCGGCGAATGGGGCAAGCTTGACAATCTTATCTACTCAAATTGGGATGTCGTGCCAGATTTGTGGCCTGAGGACGTTCATGATAGCATATACGGTATCGACTTCGGTTACAATGCACCATCGGTTCTGGTGCAGATAGGCATTAAAGAGAAAGACGTGTACGAAAAGCAGTTGATATATAAAGACCATCTCACGAACCAGATGTTTATAGAAGAGATGAAAAGGCTTATACCAGTACCTTTTAGAAAGCGTTCATTTTATGCTGACAGTGCCGAGCCTGACAGAATAGAAGAAATCAAAAAGGCAGGCTTCAATATTAAACCTGCCAACAAAAAGGTTAAAGAAGGAATTGACTTCATTAAGATGTTGCGTGTACATATTAGTGAATCGAGTGGAGACATTATAAAAGAGAAACGCTCATATAGTTGGCGTACAGATAAGAAAGGCACAGTGCTCGACGAGCCGGTCGGTTTCTTAGACCATGCTCAAGATGCTGAAAGATATGGTATATACACACACCTTAGAGGGTCGAAAGACTACAAAATCAGATGGGTGTCCTAGGGGGAATCAATGAGTAACTTCTTAATGACACGGGTTTTAAGTAATCTTGGTGTCAAGGCGGCGGCGAGAGGTAAGATAGGTCCAGACTTGACCAATATCAAGATGACCCTCGCACAAACGGTTGGTTTAAACGCCAGCGACAGGCTCGATAAGCCTTACAGTGATAGTATTTGGGTCTACGCTTCAGTAAATGCTATTGCTAACAACCTCGCAAAGGTGCCTCTTGTAGTTTATGAAAGAGGCACGAATAAGGCTATCACAGATGAGAACCATCCTGTGGTACGCATGTTCACACATCCCAACGTATATACGAGCAAGCTCACGTTCATCTTTCTGTTGAGCGCATACATAGATATATACGGTGAGGCGTTTATCGTTATGGATAGAAGCAATCCTAACGAAATACCAGCCGCCATGTACGCTTTCAGCCCTACCAAGTTTCAGCCAGTTATATCGAAAGACTACAATTCGATTGTCGGGTGGCAGTATCAGAAGGGCAGTGAGACTGTACCTCTTTCGACATATGAGATACGTCAGTACAAGTATCCCAACCCGTATGACGATATCAGAGGCTTCTCACCTCTCGAAGCTGGTAAGCTCAGTATTGAGCAGGACTTCTTCGCGGCAGTATTTAACAAGAACTTCTTCAGAGAAGGCGTAAGAGTAAGTGGTTACATAAGTGTACCAACAGAACTGAACGACGACTCCTTTAACAGAATCGTTGACCAGTTTGAGCAGAGACATCAGGGTATGAACAAGGCACACAAGATTGCTGTCATAGACAACGACGGCAAATTCATCGAATCAAAGATAACACAGAGAGACATGGAGTTCATCGAGTTACGACGTATGACGAGGCAAGAAATCTTTGCCATCTACAAGGTAAACGAAGTTGTTCTTGGTCTCTACAACGAAGTTCAGTCCTATGAAGGCGTCAAGATGGCTCACAAGTCCTTCTGGGAAGAAGCAATGCTACCTCGTCTTATGTACCTTGAAGAGTTTCTGAACTACTCTGTTCTCGATACGATTGATGGTGGCAAGTACGAAGTAAAATTTAACCTTGCACAGGTTGGTGCTCTGCATGATGACTATACCGTTCGTGTGAGCACAGCAAAAGTATTAGTAAACTTGGGATGGCCGATTAACGCTGTTAATGAACGGCTAGAACTTGGTATGGAACCGGTAGCATGGGGTAATACGTGGTGGGTTCCGATGGGTATGCTTCCAGTTGATAGGGTGCTGGCTGAGGCAGACCAGAGTCTTGAGAATCCTGAAACTCCCGCTGTTGGTCCGTACGAAGAAGAAGAGCCCACAGAAGGCGAAGACGACGAAGAGGTGGCAGGGGATGAAGAAGATGATGAAGAAAAGCCAAAGCCCTCGACTGATGCAGACAAAGCCTCGTGGTCTAAGTTTCTGGCGGTTCAAACTCGGTTGGAAGAGCTTGTACGCGGTAAGGTAAAAAAGTTCTTCTTTGACCAACGTAAGCAGATTCTCGAAAATCTGTATAACGGCAAGACCAAGTTGATTGACATAAACAAAGAGACAAGAAAACTGCAACACATTCTTGGAGCCATCTATCTTGAAGGCACACGCTTTGGCTCAGAGATGATAAAGGCTGAATATGGCGTAAGCGAAGAAAGGTCACTTGAAGATGAGGAAATCTCAATCAAGGCAGAGGTCACAGCTTACGCTCAGACGAGGTTGAAAATCATACCTCTCGGAATGATGCGAACAGTCGTTAAGCAGTTGAACGCTGTGGTGCAGAACAAGAATCACGCAACGCGAGAAGACGTGGCAGAGGCAATCAGAGGTATGTACAACAAGACCATACGTCGTGTGAACAATGTGATTGCCCGTACCGAATCTTCTTCAGTAATTGTAGTAGGTAGAATTTTGCAAATGCAGAGGCTAGGCGTAAGGCACCACAAATGGGTATCATCGAAGATAGATAAAGGTAGAGATGGTCACGCCAATCTGAACGGCAGAGTAAGACGTATTGGTGAGTCGTTCAAGGATGATAGTACTCTCAGATACCCAGGCGACCTCTCGTCACCAGGACATGAGGTGATAGGTTGCAGATGCTTTACAGTTATGGCTCAATCTATGGAAGGAGGATTAGAAAATGAGTAAGCTCATTCGCAAAATCTTTCCCAGCGCGATTCGTGCGGTAGATAGTGAACGAAAAATCGTTGAAACGGTTATGTCAGACGAAACGCTTGACCGTTACGATGAAGTAATTCAGGCATCGGCTTATAAGAAGACACTGAAAAGTTTCATGAGACACCCCGTGCTCTTGTCTTCACATGACTATGGCAACCTGCGTAGTCAGATTGGTGAGTGGCAGAAGGTGTGGATTGAGAAAAATCAGTTAATTGGTCGTGCCAAGTACTACTACGGCGAAGGTAACCCCGAAGCAGACTGGGGATTTAAGCTGGCAGAAAGAGGCATCGCCGCTTTTAGCGTAGGCTTCATCGATATCGATTCAGAGTCGGTGGACTGGGAAACCTACATGAAGGCAAAAGAAGATGGCAAGAGAATTGCCAGACGTACATATAAAGAGGTAGACCTGCTTGAGACCAGTCAGGTGGTTGTACCTGCAAACCCGGCGGCGCTTCAGAAGAGTCTCGAAGACCAGAATGATATGTACCACGACCTCGCCATGAAGATGAAGTCTAAGTTCATCGACAGTGAGCTTGAGGCTCTCTTTAAAGGTCCAAGCGAGATTGCTACGAAATTCATGATTCAAGTGCACCTGCCTGAGGTAATCGACCATACAGACGATGACACCTTTACGTCAAAGACTGTGAACGACGAACCTGCGGCACCTGCAGAACCGGCAGTTGAGGTACATAAAGAGGCAGAACCGCCGGCAGTAGAAAAAGTTACCGAGGAGGTACAGATGAACGAAGAGCAGATTAAAAACATCGTGACTCTGGCTCTTGAACCAGTAAAGGCAGAGTTCAAGCAGATGATTGACGATTTTCGTGCCGAGGTGCAGAAGTCTTTCGATGGGGTAATCACCGGCATGAATCTCAAAACAGTGCTTCCCGAAGGCACATATATCGAAGGCGTGGTAGAAAACACAGACGAACCGCCAGTAGAGGGCAAGTCTGCCACCGCTGACCTCGATGCAATCATGAAAGGCTTGGGAGAAATTGACGCCAAGTTGAGGTAAAAAACTTGACACGATGGACTGAACCACCGTAGAATAAGGGTAATGAATAACTGGTTCAGTCCTAACGAAGGACAATGTTCCAAGCATTTTGAAATATAGATATGAAGGTATAAAAAACTTTAAGGAGGTTTTTAATTATGGCTGATTTAGCTCAGATTCTCGAAAAAATTGCAGAACAGCGTCAGCTTATCGAGACTACTCTTGGTGGGCAGGCCGATAAGATGGTTGGTTATGAAACAGCTATCAATACGCTTAACGCTCAGTTGTCAGAAATCGAAAAGAAAATCGCACCAAGGTCCGTATCAGTACCGGGCACCGAAGATGCAGGTTTCATGTGGTCCAAGGCGTTCTATGCCGTAGCAAGCGGCGACTGGTCTCAGGCCGGTGTCGAGAAAGAAGTAATGGACCAGGCACGAAAAAGGACGGCAATGGAGGCTCAGTCAGGCTCTCTTGGTGGCAATATCGTACCACGCGAAGTATCTGCTGACCTCATCGCAATGTTCGAGGCGGCTCTTGCACTGAGTTCGGCAGGCATCACCACGCTGAGTGGTCTTACCGGCTCACCTTTTGATATCCCGAAACAGACCGGCGGTGCTACTGCATACTGGGTTGGTGAAAACGCTGACATCACTGAATCCAACCTGGCATTTGGTACCATGTCACTTACCCCGAAGGCAATCGGTTGCCTCGTTAAGACTTCAAACCGTCTGCTCAGACTGGCAAACCCGTCAGTTGAAGCAATGATAAAACGCGATATGGCCCTTCGTCTGGCTCTTAAAGCAGACCTCGCGGGTCTCAGAGGCACAGGTTCAAGCACACAGCCTCTCGGCGTTGCAAACACCCCTGGCATTAACACTGTCGCAATCGGCGCCACAGGCGGCAACGCAACATTCGATACTCTTATGGACCTCGAATACGCCGTTGAAGAGAAGAACGCACTCTTCGGCAATCTCGCATACCTCTGGCATCCGGCAATCAGACGTAACCTGCAGAAGCTCAAAGTTGCACAGTTCAGCGGCGACACCGGTGGTCAGTATGTGGTACAGCCTGTCTCCAGAGCACAGCTTCGTGAGTGGATAGGTTACGACTACTACGCCACCACACAGATACCTACCGACCTCACCAAGGGCGGTGGAACAGGTCTTACAGAGATATACTTCGGCAACTGGCAGGAACTCATCTTCGCAAACTGGGGCGGCATCGAAATCAGTGCCTCTCAGGAAACGTCAACCGCATTTCAGAAGAATCAGACCTGGATCCGAATCATGCAGGATGTTGACTTCGCCTGCCGTCATCCGGAAAGCTTCGCTCTTTGTAGCGATGCCAAGAAAATCCCTGTGTAATCAGGGAATTTCATCGGTGAATTAAGCTAACGTGTATTCGTTAGACACAAAATATGAAACAGGAGGTAAATCCTTATGAATCTTGCAAAGCAGTCTGAAGACCTTAAATATGTCACTGCTATTGAGCCCAAAAACGCCGTGGCAGGAACAATCAACGGCAACGATGTTGACACCAGAGGCTTTCGCTCCGCCTCTTTCGTTCTTGGTGCCGGTCTTGCCTCTGGCGACCCCGTATCTTTCAGCATAGCATGGTCGCTGGAGGAGAAAGAAGCGTCGGGCGATGCCTATGCGGCCTGTGTACCGGCCATAGCCGGCGAGGCGGTGGCTGGTGCGTCTGATGCGTATGAACAGGGCATTCTCGACGTTCAGCTTGAAGACAGAAAACGCTACGTGAGAATCGTGGCAGTGGTCACTATCACTGGCGGAACAGAACCGGCCATACCGTTGTCATGTCTGGGCGTTCTTGGCAACCCCTTCGTCATTCCTGTAACACAGCAGGCGTAACATCTGTCACATCGTAACGCAGAGAGGGAGACCACAAATCTCCCTCTCTTTCTTCAAACTACAAACACTTCAAGGAGGAAGTTATGCAGGTAAGAGCAACAGTAAGGAAAGGCTACAGCTACTATGGCAAGAATCGACTCATGATGCCAGAAGATGCCCCTTTCATGGTAGATACTGAGAGCCAAGAATACATCGACCAGCAGTGGAAACTCGACATCGAAGCACCGCCTGTACCACCAGAAGTTCCCAAAAAAGAACTCGAACCAGAAGAAGAACTCGAACCAGAAGAAGAACTCGAACCAGAAGAAGAACTCGAACCAGAAGAAGAACCAGAAGACACAGAAGAAGAAGGTAACGACGAAGAAGGTACAGATGAGAGAGCCGTAACAGGCGCCAACAATCGTGCCATCACTCGCGCTCGTCGTCATAGAAGTGAATGAAAATAAACGTCGTCATTGCCAAAAAGGAAAGAGAGGCACATCTTGGTGCTTGCTTGTACTTTTTGAATGAGGCAGCCAAGCACCAAGGTAATGACGATATTGTTGTTTATGTGGTGGATGAGTATCTGTGCGAGGATAACATCACTCTACCAGCTTTCAATTACAGTAACATCAAGGTACATAGAATCAACGTCCCTAGTTGTTCCGATGAATTTAACAAAAGCCGTCTCTTGAATACAGGTTTCATTCTCATGCGTCAGGACTACGACTGGGTAGCCGTGGTAGATGTAGACATGGTGTATTGGACCACGTTCTTCGCTAAGATGAACGCACTTCTTACCAGTGAGGCTACGACCTGCGTATGCAAGGGCTATAGTTTGGACTCTGCAATATCCACGTGTATTCTAAACGGTAAAATGGCTCTACCTGACCCTGAACTGACCTTGAGGTACAATGGTAACTCTCAGATAGTACTTACTCGATATGTGGTCGAATTGATAAGAGACATTTACGGTGGCGAAATCTACTGCGATGGTTTTAAGGGGTGGGGTGGTGAAGATTCAGACATGTCCTTCCGTTTGAAAGACATGATTGCCGCCAATCTTATAACTCAGAAAAGAGTCGATGCCATGTGGTTTCATTTGTGGCACGCACCTCGACACGACCTGAGCGACCGCAACAAGAAACTATTCGACAAGAGAAGAGTGACTAACCAAAAAATCTTAGGCAGGTGGCTAAATGAGAATAAACATCGCAGTACCAACCATAAAGACTGAAAAAGAAATACTGCCTCTTCTTGAGCAAATACGTGCCTCGCTTTTATCCGATGAGCGAGATATAAAGATAATTCATACGTGTACTCAGGCGAGTGCGGCACGAAACAGAAACATAGCTCTCAGCAAGATAAGGGACCACGAGCTTGTTATCATGTTAGATGATGATATAACTACGTTCCCTGTAGGCTGGGAACGCAGTATGGTCGAGCCTTTTCTAACTGATATAGAAGTACCGCTCTACTGCCCAGAGTTTAAGAGTGTGGCAATGGTATCTGCCAGACTGTTGAAGATGGACGGTCGTGTGGCACACATGATGGGTGAGAATTACAACCTGGAAAAAGAAATAGTAGAGGTAGATAATCGACGCTTACCCACCGCGTGTATTGCCTTCATCAAACATCCAAAGCTAGAATTTGACGAGCAGTTCGTTGGTTCAGGTTTTGAAGACGACGATTTCTGCAAACAGATTCAGAAATTGTGCCCGAATGGAAAGTTTGTTATAAACAATAATGTCAAGCTTATACATACGAACGAAATGAAAAATCAAAAGGGGCCCTTTTGGGAATACAACAAGAGGCACTATCTCAGAAAGTGGCCTGATGAGGTGAGCAGATGGGGATAGTTTTAAACTACGATGTTGCGGATGTTCTGAACGAGTCAAAGGGCTACACACTTTGTGGTGCACCTTTTGATGAACGCATAGTTCACTACAATCCTGTGTTTAAAGACATCGTACTACCGCCTGGTGCATTGACTGAACCTGACCACTGGGTTCTGTTGAAGTACAGCAGAGGCAAGAACATAATAGTAGATTGCGGTACTTTGTATGGTAGAAGTGCCGTTCTACTTTCTGTTGGCAGTAAGCATGTGTTCACCATTGATTCATACGGTCACTGCGATTGGGCCGACATGACGCTTTATAACTACGAGGCAAACTCCGAGAGATTAGAAAAGTACCGCAACATCACACTACTCAAAGGTGATACGTCTGAGATGCCGTGTCTATTCACTGAAGAAAGCATTGACCTACTTTTCGTTGACACAGAGCACGTTTCTGGTCAGATACGGAAAGAGATAGGTCAGTGGTACAAACTACTGAGAAAAGATGCGGTCATTATATTTCATGACTACACCGTTTTCTGGCCCGGAGTGGTTGAAGCAGTTAATGACTTCGTGTCCAGAGGTATTCTTAATATGATTGAGGTACGGGGTTGGTGCTGTGTGTGCACCAAAGGTACATGGGAGGAAAATAAATGACTTCAGATACACAGGCAAGAATAGATAAGTTGCTCGAAAATCTTAACTATGCTGAATATGATAACTTCCGCATAGTGGCGTTATACAAGACGTTCGCAGGTGAAGAGTTCGTAGAGGCGAGTCTGGCTTCTATTTACCGTTTCATGTACAAGATAGTCATGGTAAACTCAGACACTTCGTGGTCAGGTGAGAAAGGTAACACTGTAATACCTGTGGTGGAAGAGTGGAAGAAGAAGTACGACCAGGAGAACAAGATTGACATGGTCAACGTGAGTATGACAAGTCAGGACGAGCAGTACAAGTGTGGTTACGACTTCATCAAGAGCCATTACCCTGAGGCAAAGATGGTCATGCTCATAGATACAGACGAGGTGTGGGATGACGCAGTACTTCAGGAGTTCATCTTGCGTGCCTTTCATGACAAGGAACACAACACGTTCTCGTGCAGACTTCACACATACATCAAATCGATTCACTACAAGATTGAACCGATGGAGTGGTGCAAACCTACCATCTTCGTTCGCACCTCTGAGCCGGCAATTATCGGGCCGCGTGGCATAAACAATTCCAAGAAACAACTTTACAACGATATACAGGCTCACCACTTTACCTATGTTCGGAAGGATGAAGAAACGGTCATGAAGAAAATTAAGACCTCCTTCATTGGTGATGGGCCTGGTACACATTGTGTACCTTTGCAGGACTGGATAGATAACAAGTGGAACAAACTGCCCTTTGCGACAGACTTTCACACCACCAAGACGGCAGAGACTTCATGGCACGGTATTAGAACCGTATTGCTCGATGAACTGCCCTCAGCAGTTTTTAACAACACCAAGCTTCTCGATATGTTTCTGCCCTTCGGTCATTTGATGGGCACAGACTATCAGCTTCTCTTCAAGTATACAGCAGGTGCACAGCTTGCCGTAGACTTGGGCACATACAGAGGTCGTAGCGCAATAACCATGTCACTGCATGCCAGAAAGGTAGTCACCATAGACCTCTTTGAGGATATCATCACGCACTCTGACGATGAACTTAGACAGGCATATGATTACTACGGCAAGAATCGTGACATCTATGACAACAAGTTCGAGGATGTAAAGAGAGTTCTTTGGCCGTACAGCAACATTGAGATTGTAAGAGGTATCAGCTACGAACAGGCACAGAACTTCACAGATGATTTCATTGACGTTATCTTTGTCGATGACGACCACAGTTACAGAGGCGTAAAGCTTGACTTTGAGAACTGGTTCCCGAAACTCAAATGTGGTGGCTATATGCTGTTTCATGACTACAACATAGATTTTCCGGGAGTTATGGACTTCGTAGACAATGAGGTGAGTAAGATACCAAACATGAAGCATGTAGAAACCGTTGTACCAACGGCGGTATTTCAGAAGATATAAAGGAGGGAGTTATGGATTTAGCGTTTAGGCCGTTCATTCACACAGTGGAATTACATTTTTCAAACCAGTGCACCGGCGATTGCATATGCTGTTCAAAGGCACACGGTAGAGAGACACCTAAGTATGTCAACTCAAACGTGGTTGAAGCTACAATAAGAAACCTTAAGCACATAGAGTTCAACTGGCTTCAGCTTGGTGGTGACGGGGACTCTTTCTTGAATCCTGTATTCATACCGTCGCTGAGAAGGTACAGAGCAGAGTTTCCCGGCAAAGGATTGTGTCTCTTTACAAACGGCTCAATGCTGACCGAAGACATGGCTGATGTGCTCATCGCAGAAAGATTGCTCGATGATATACAGACACGCATCGACTCTCTTAATCCCGACCTGTACAGACAGTCCACCGGCCTGAGTCTTGAAAAGGTACAGAGCAACATTCAGTACTTCTTTCTTCAGAACGATTTCATTCGTTACCACATTATTTACTTTCCTCTGTACGCATACAAATATATGTGCAAGAAGATACTGAACAAAGACATGCCGACGCATTGGTCCAGAATCGATGAATCACTTCTCATGGATGAGGCGGTGGCAGTCAAGGCTTTCTTCTACTCATTGCCTCGCAATGAGAAGATGACAGAGGCACAGATGAACTTCAGAATCAGCCCAATCTGTCTGTGGGGCGAACGCGAAGATATACCGCCTGTAATGAATAAGGCATGCACTCAGTTGCCTGAAGCCAAAGGTTGCTTTCGCAACCAGATTTACATTTATCCCAATGGCAATATCGGTTGCTGTGCCTATGATGATGCTCAGGATACTTTCGTCGTTGGTAACGTTCTTGACAGTGACACCGCCATTAGAGACCTCTGGGCCGGTGAGAAGCGCATGAAGATTATCAGTGACGTGCGCGAAGGCAAATACTATGGCAAGTATCCCTGCACCAACCCGATGGCATGTGGAATGTACTTTGTAGACAATTCAATAAATTACGGAGCGGCTTATGAACGTGAACACACAGTCAACAGCGTTGCTCGTTAATCCTGTACCAACGAAACGAGCATTTATCGATACAGGTCGCATCTGTACTGTTAGATGCGAGTTCTGTTATCACAAGCATGTGCCTTTCAGAGGCTACAAGAGCTTTGTAGAACTGAAGTCTGAAGTAGACCGCGCACATAAACGTGGTAACGACTACATCGATTTCACGGGAGGTGAGCCGACTCTTTTACCACACTTTCCTGAGGTCATCGAATACTTAAATTCGCTTGGTATGCGTTGCAGAATTATAACGAGTGGCGTTATCAACACCCGACGCTTAGGACGCATCCTTGACGCAAAACCTCACGACTGGTTGATATCAATTCATGGAGCAACAGCAGATGTTCATGATAAACTGGTCAACTTCAAAGGTGCGAGAGATTTTCAGAATCATCTTCTCGACCGAATCATTGCCAGAGGTGACAAGTTCTGTTTCAATACTGTCATAAACAAATACAACTATCACCAGCTTGACGGTATTGCTATTATGGCAAATCAGCGTGGTGCTCATGCGGTTAACTTTATCAACTTCAACCCGCACCACGCCTGGAAACAGCACATAGATGAGGCACGTGATATACTCGCTGACCTCAGACAGGTACAGCCTGTGCTCGAAGGTGCTGTAGAGTTTCTCGAACAGCGGGATATTGCTGTGAACGTGAGATACTATCCGATGTGCCGTATGCACGAACAGTTCAGGCACACAATCTGTAACGACCTGCACGTCCTCTTTGACCCTTACGAGTGGGACTACTTCTTTACACCAAAGACGGTAGAGCATTACTACTACAAGGGACAGGAGATGAGCGTAGAGACAGAGTGCCAAGACGCACCCTGCAGTACGTGTGACCTCTTTAAGATATGTGGTGGTATCAATGCACACTTTAACAAGTTCACCAATGGTACAATGGTCGATGCTATCAGCGACTTCAAAGGTGACAAGCAAGACTTCTACTGGTACAGACGCAGAAATGTCAGAGCATTGAGAGAGCCATCATGGTGAGATTCATCTCCTTCTACTCTGACGATGAACTCTACAGAGAGCAGGCGGCGCGGTTAGTCGCCTCTCTCAACAAATTCAATCTTGCACACGAGGTGGTCAAAGTACCACCTTTTTCTTCGTGGTTGCAGGCTGTTAACTATAAGCCTCGCTTTTGCCAAGAGATGCTAAACAAGCATAAATCAGACTTGGTATGGGTCGATAGTGATGCAGAGGTAGTATCATATCCTAAGCTGTTCGATAAGATGGATTGTGACATTGCCGTATGCTACCGCGACAGACCCCAAATACCCCATGAATTATTGACGGGAACGGTTTTTCTGGCGTATAATACAACTACGTTGGATGTGGTAAATAAATGGAAGTCAGAGTGTGAAAGGTATCAGATGGTGGACCAAACAGTACTCAAAAGAATCTTATCGCGCAGTAAAAATGTGCGTGTACTCTCGCTTCCACAAGGCTATACCAAAATATTCGATGCTAATGACATGAACGATGGTACACCAGTAATCGTTCATTGGCAGGCAAGCAGAGAACTCAGGAGAGTCAAATGACCGGTTTCATTATTGGTAATGGAGAGTCGAGACAGGGCTTCGATTTGAACCAGCTTAGACCGTACGGGCGTATCTTTGGTTGCAACGCCTTATATCGAGACTTTGTACCTGACGCTCTTATAACAGTAGACCCGCAGATGATAAAGATTATCGAGCGTGAGAAGGTAGATGAAAAGTGCGAGGTGATAAAACGTGTTGTCAGAGAAAACAATGACAAAGTGTTTTTATCCAGTCGTGGTGTTACTGTTGCTGACCGCTATCATGGCGCGGCAGGACCTTCTGCTTTGTACCTTATGTGTGATAGATTGGTATGGCTGAAGAGTGTGTACCTCGTTGGCTTCGATATAGTCAGTACTACTGGCAGGGTCAACAATGTATACAAGAACACAGAAGGTTATGTGAGCGAAGATGCGCCAGCTACGTACACTGAGAATTGGATTGAGAAGTTGGGAAGAATCTTCACTGACTATCCTCACATTCTTTTCTATTACATAGGTAACAGCGTAGAAAGATGGAGCAAGCTTCCGAATCTCATATACACGAATTATGCGCTCATGCTTGAAGAACTGAAAAAAGAAGAAACAAAGAGGTAAACATGGCCGATTTAGTTACAATAGAAAAAGTTAAGAAGGCAATGGATAAGTCAGACACAATGCACGACAGCATGATTCAGCTTATCGTGTCCTCTTACAAAGCAGTGTTTGAGAACTTCTGCAATCGACAGTTCGATAAGATATCGAGAGTCAAACGTTTCAATGGTGGTCGCACTAAGTACTATCTCAATGCGATACCACTTGACCCACTTATCTCACCTGTGGTGCTTGTAGCGGGTGTACTGCAGGTTAAGGACCTTGATTACTGGGTAGACGAGCAATCGGGTCTTATCGAGTTTGGCACAGAAGTTTCTTATACAGAGCCTCTTGAGGTCTCGATTACCTACACAGGTGGGTATGACCTTGTAACTGACTCTGATGACGAGGACTTTGGTACACTTGCTGTACCTTATTCAATCAAGATGGCATGTGTATTGCAGTCAGTACACACCTTCAGACGCAGAAACGATTTGGGTCTTTCGTTTTCATCAATGCCCAACGGGCAGTTGGCAGTAAACACGGCTCTTGGTCTTCTACCAATCGTAGATAAGGCGCTGAGACCATACAAGCTTACTGCCGGACAGAGGTAAAATGATAAAGCTCGGAGTAAAGATGTTTGATATGTCAGACCTTGAGCGCAAGCTTACGTCTGGCATTGACCTTGAGAAGTTCAAGGACATTGTGTACCCTGTTATCAACAGCATGAAGGACAGAGCATCTGCCTTGATTAGGTCACAGCGTCCCAATTCAACACTGTCTAATATTGACGCCGTGTTGCGTATAGAAGGCAACAGTGTGGTGGCAGTACTTACTTTTGAAGACAAACCGTACACATTAACGCAGTTGCAGTTGAGCAAGTCTCAATCTTTGAAGACCGTGATAAGAGGTGTTATAATCCCTACTAAGGAGTATGAAGGGGTGACAGCATCAAAGTTTATAACGCAGACAAAGGGCAAGAGCTTCCCTCTTACGACCAAGAAAGGCAATGAGTTAATTGTCTTGTCGAAAGGTAGCTCATCAAAGAGAACAGGTTCACCAACGCTCTTTGCCAAAGAGAGTAAGGGGTTCAGCAAAGCCAGTGGTGAATATAACTTTACGGTAGCTTACGTTAAACCTAAATCACCGGTGGTTATCAACAAAGTACCAGTTGCCAAAGAGCTTGAGATTTCGACCGCTGAAGTAGAGATGATGAAACAAAAGGTTTTAGAACTGTTTACTGAAAGCTTTGGAGGCAAACGTGGCTGATATCTTTTTAAGACAAAAAATACTGACGGGGTTCAAAGAGATACTCGAAGATATAGATACGATAAGTTTAAACCATGTCGAGATAAACAGAAGCACCCCTGTGGACCTTGACATTGTGCCATTCCCAGCATGTTTCATATATTCAGGGCCAGAAGAATTGGCTGCCGATGAAGAACAAGTAGTAGGGCATGAAACATTCAAATGGGAAGTGGTAATAGAGGCATGGCTGAAGGAAGGGGATGTCAGTGAAGAGTATTTACTTGGTGAGGTACACAAGGCTATTTTCGCTGACTATACACTTGGTGGTAACGCGGCATATTCACGTCGCATAGGCTCACAGTTTCAGGTCTTAGACCCCGACAGAGCTATGAGAGCCATGCGAATCAATTACGTTGTCACATATAGACACCGTATAGGTCAACCAGACATTATATAAACTTTAAGGAGGTTTATTATGGCTCAGCAGAGAGGCTCACAGGTACCGATTATCTTCGATACCGAGACAACTTTCAAGGCGGATCCGGCCGCGCCTGACGCAACTCTTCTTTACTACGTAAGTGAGAGTCTGCGGCGCAATCGTAACCTCATCTCGTCCAAGACGTTGAGAGGCAACAGAAACCCGCTTCAGCCCGTTCGTGGTAACACAGAGGTTGGTGGCGACATCAACTTCGAGCTTGCCGCCAGCTTTGGCAAACTGTTCAAACACATCTTCGGTGGCTACGTCGCTTCTGAAGGCGGCCCGGTGTATACTCATACGTACACTATCGGTGATTTACCTCAGGGTATGGTCATCGAGAAACAGTTTAAAGACTTTGCGACAGACAAGTTCTTCAAGTACAATGGTTGCAAGGTAAACACGTTCAAGATGGACATGAAGAACGAGGGCTTCGTCGATTGCACCATCAATATCATGGGCGCAAAAGAGACGGTTGGCAATGCACCTTTCGACGCATCTCCCGTAGATGCAGGTCACACACCTTTCGATATGTTCTCCGGCGAAATCTACATCAACGGTGTCAAGGCGGCTGTTGTCACACAGGCTGACATGACTCTCGAAAACGGTCTTGGTGGCGATACATACGTCATCGATGGTTCAGGTGAACGCCACTCGTTGCCTGAGGGCCAGGCCAAAATAGCAGGCAATCTTACTGCGCTATTTGAGGACGTCGACCTTTACATGGACGCCGTAAACTTCGTCGAGAAGTCTCTTGAGTTCAGGTTCATGAGAGGCAACGGCGATGGTACACTCGGCAATGAGAAGATGCAGTTTTTCCTCGACGAGATACTCTTCAAACCTCAGGCACCTGTTGTCTCAGGTCCTACTGGCCTACTCGTCGAACTGCCGTATGAAGCATTTTACGGCAACGATTCGGATGCAAGCGCACTCAGAGTAATTCTGACTTGCCCGACGGCAACATTCTAAAACACAGGAGGAAGTTATAATGAGCGAAGTTGGAGAGAAAAAAGTATATGAGTACGTAATTGGCGAGAAAACTTTCGTCATGAAACCTTTGGTTCTTGGGCAGGTAAAGCTAGTATCAAACCTGCTCAAGGACCGTTTTCCTGATGCTACCACCAATATGCAGGACCAGTTGGTAGTAGATATCATCGACAAGATACAGGATATATTGCCTCAGGCTTTTGCAATCATTCTGATAGAGAAAGATTCACCGGCCGATAAGCGGCCCATAGAACTGAAGAATCGGAATCTTGAAGAGATAGCTGAAGAGTTTGAGTTCACGCTTGACCTTAACAAGGCCGTCGAGGTATGTAACGATTTTTTCGAGTGTACGCCTCTAATTTCAGTGTTTCAGACTCTCATGGGTCTAATGCAGTCACAAGGAATAGGGGCGGTACCAAGGGTCGTAGAGGAGATAACCGAGTCGAAGACAGAATCAACTGGGTCGACCGAATTGTCCTCCACCTCTCAGCAGGAGACATCCTCAGAAGAGAAGACATCCTCTGGGGATACACCTTAGCAGAGACAGAACCGTACCTTGAGTACAGAGTCAGAGAATGGGTCTTCAGAGAGGTGGTAATAGGCTTCTTCACGGGTGGTAAAGATAGCGAACATATTACAGACCAACCTGAAGACTCTTTTTGTTATGCGTGTAAGGTAGCAGGGCTGGCAAAAGACTGCGATAGATGCACCAGAGATTTTAAAGTAATTGACCTGGAAAAGACCAGAGCAAAGAGGGGTGTCAGATAATGGCCGGTAAGAACGAGATAATATTTAAACTTGGGATGGACACTAAGGAAGCGGCGAGTGAATTAAAGTCGTTTTCGTCAAACGCTAAACAGTCAGTGACCGAATTATCTACGCTCTTATCTAACCTAAAGGCAGCCACCCCGAGTGGTAATCAGAAAGAAACAAAGTCCGCCTTGAAGGGTCTCGATGAGAATATCAAAAACATCGAGGCCTCTTCAAAGGCTTTAACCGACCTGGCTGGTAGAGCAGAAGGTATAAGCAAGACAAAAGGTGGCAAGAAGCTAAACGATACGCTCTTCAAGAGTATCGTAGAGGCACAGGCAAGTCTCATGTCGCAAGCAAAAGCCTTCATGGATGGCTTCGATAAGATTGCGAACGCCTCACCAATGACTGAAAGCTTAAGAATAGATAAAGGTCAGAAGTTAAAGAACGCAGGTAATCTCTTCTCTTTGAAATTCGAGGAGAAGCTTGGTGACCTCGGCAAACTTTTGAATGACATACAGAACAAAGCAGTGCGCGACATCGTTGCAAAGACCAGGGCGTTCGAGGGTCGTGATGCGGCTGGTATGGGTAAGGCGGTAGCTGACTACGCATCAACCAGTGCTACTCTTGGTAATCAGGAACAGTTGTCGAAGTACTACCAGTCTATGCCTTATCGTTCTGGCTACCTGCAGACTGACTACTGGAAATCAATTCAAGGTGCATCACGAGCGAGGTTTAGAGGTCTCTCCAAAGGTGGCTATGCAATGGATGAGACTGACGTTCAGATTCACCACCCTTTTTACGAAGGGTTGAAGGGTCTTGAATGGAAGCCTGAAAATCTTCAGAAGCTTGAAGGTCTTAGCGGATTCGAGCACATACAAGAAACAGTCAAGCAGTTGAAAGGTGGTATTCTTAACTGGTCTAAACAGCAAGCTGACGACCTCATGGCTGAGGCAAACGCTCAGGTCGAGCCTGAAGGCACGAAAGTAAATGCAAAGGTCAAGACACTTCATAAGCAGTATCAGAAGAACTTCGACCTCTTGATAAGACGCGCCATAGATTACTATACCGAACTCAACAAGATTGTTGAAGCAGGTGGTGACCCCTCTACTGAGGCACTGAAGGCTTTGAAGACCAAAGCAGGTGCTTATGAACGTGCGTTCTCGAAAGCGAATGTAAAGGGTGAAGCTCTCGATATCGAGGTGTTCAAGAAGCAGGTTGGTGAGGCACAGCTTGATTATATCAAGGGCGTAACCGATATGGCTCTTGGTGGTATGAAGGCTTCCAATCTCAGAAAGATGGCTGAGACAAAAGGTACAAACACCTCTGCTGGTTACTATCTTGATGACAGTGGTAAAGCCGCTCTCGATGAAGATGCCGCACGACTGAAACAGTTCTCGTCTACCATCAAAAAAGGTGGTACAGACCCGCGCAAGTTCTTAGATTCGTTACGTGCTATTCAGCAGAAGAGAGCCGAATGGATAAACGCAGGCGTAAACAGCAATGATGAGATGCTTCAGTCATACTCGCGTGTCATTGAAGCAGTAAAGCCCTCCAGAAGAATATCTGAACTCCGTATGCGTGCCACCACGCCTGAGAAACAGATTGCTACTGAGGTCTATGCGTCTGCTGTTAAAGACGCGCAGTCTCTTACGAAATCAGTAGAGAAGGTGAGCACCAGCACGAAAGGTTCAAATGCTGTTATTAAGGGTCTTGAGGACTATGACAAGTTCGTTCAGAACTCGACCGGCTTTGGTGCAGAACTCTCGAAAGCATACGCTAAATTGAGAAGCGCATTTAAGACCGGCAATCTGGTAGAGCTTCAGCAAGCTACTGATGACCTCGTTAATATCAGAGCAAACATCTTAGGTCAAAAGAATCTTCTTGCCAAGACTAAAAGAATGTACGCAGGTGAGAAGCCTGAGACCATAGACATGACAGGTCGCTCAATGCAGTACGTGCCTACCACACAAGAGGCAGAGACCGCTCGTGCGAGAGTGCGTAAGGAAGCTGATTCTACCAGATATGGTGCAATGCCGGGACTCAACAAGTCTGACTTAGATTACGGTACTGCAAGCAAAGAACAGATTAAAGCGGAGATGGACAAATACAAACAGAACATCATCGCTTTGAAGAAAGACATACAGGCAAAGCTTTATGAACTGAAACAATACAACAAGGCATTTCAGGACCCGAACACTGCTTCACTGTTCAGTGGTGACACTGCAGGCATCAAGTCTGGTGTATCAAACTTTCTTAAAGAAGGTACAGTAGACAAGTCGAAGACGAGAAGCGTGGCTGAGAACGTCATGACCCAAGCCGACTACTACATGACGGACTTGGACAAGAACGTAAGCAAAGAAAGAGCGAAAAATCTGCAACAGTCAGAATATAGACTCAAGCAAGAACTGGATAGAATAAACAGGCACACCGAACGAGCAGGTAAGTTCTACGAAACCAGCACGGCACCTCCTGGAAAAGGAGATGGAGGCGGTGGTGGTGGTGAGAAAGTAAACTGGGGTGACAACGAAAGACTTGCCAAGTTCACGAAAGGTATACAAGAGCTTGTCAACTGGCGGTCCACCTTAACCAAAGTAACCAGAGAGTACGACAGATACGCCACTGAAGCAGACCTCAAGGCTACCGAAAGATTACCGGTAAAGCTGGCTCTCTTGAGAGAAGAAATTGCTCTGCGTGAGAAGACGGGTAAGCCTCTTACGAAGGGCATGCTCGACTTCAATATTAAAGAAGACGAGCGCAAGATAACACAGGCAATCAGGCTCATAGACAGGTTAGATGAGCGCATAAGCGCACTCAGAGCAAAGAAGCAGAGTCCTATTCGTGACGCTCTTATCACAGGTCTTGAAGAGAGAAGGCAGGGCATAGCTGACAAGTACACACCTGCTACGTCTCAGACTAGCATGGATAAGATGGCAAAGAATATCAGGGACCTGACAGCCGCGAGAGAGCAGTATCAGGAGCTCCTTAATCCCACCAAGATGACGCGTTATGCAGAATCTCAGGGCATAACAGATTTAGGAACCAAAGACCTGCTTACTCAGGCGACAAAGACTCAACTGGCTGAGATAGAGAAAAAACTCGGACTCAGAAAGTCTGAGGTGACAATAGCCAACGAGATTGCACAGGCTGAGAACAACGTCATCAACAAACTCAATCTTGAGAAGCAGTTGGTAGAACGTATTGCCACACTGAGAAAGGAAGTTGCCGCTAATCCTGATAATAAAGAAAGTGTGGCACAGCTTGCCTCTCACGAGAAAGACCTTAAGAAGCTTCAAGGCAAAGCTGAACCGCAGGCTCCCATAGGTGTGAGAATTGCAGACGAGATGGAGAAATCCAAAGTTAAGATTCTCGAAGCTAAAGAAGCCGTACGGTTAATTGGTGAAGAGAAGAAGAGACTGAAGACCAACACTACTCTTGCCAAAGACGAAATCAAGGCAATGACCAAAGCTCTCGATGACATGGAGCATGGTTACAAGAACGTGTCTGAAGGCGTCGGCAAGAATGTCGGCGCATTTAAGAAGCTCGGTGACGGTATCGGCGGTGTCGGCAAGACTATGGTTGAGATGGCTAAATGGCAGTCCGTTTGGTATCTCTCGAAAGGCACAGTCTTTGCACTGCCTCAGCTTGTAGGTATGGGCGTCGAGTATGCTAAAGAAATAGATGCCATGAACTTCAAGCTTCTCAGATGGAGAGCTACCTCGGGGACAGTCACCACAGAGATGCGCGAAGAGGTTAAAGGTCTCGGCGATGAGATAAGAAGAAGTCTTCTTGTAACTCCAGGTGACTTTAAAGAAACGCTGACCGCAATAGAGAGTTTGATTGGCGCTGGCATGAGCACTGCAACAGCCAAAGAGCTTGTGCCTACCATGACAATAATGAAGTCTGCCTTCCCCGAGATAGACTTCGAGAAGTTCTCAGTAGCCGCAATGGGTGCCTTTAACGTCTTCAAAGACAGCATTGAAGGTGCTACCACAGAAGGTGGCAAGTTCAAGATACTCATGGAACAGTTGATGGCGGCACAGGCTGAATCTATCGCACGTCCTGAGCACTTTGCGAAAATCATGCAGTACATGTCAGAAATGGGTAAGATTGCAGGCATGACCTCGAAAGAGGTTTTTGCATTATCAACCACCATCGCTGATACGGGTGTCACCACCTCACAGTCTGCCAGATTGCTGTCAGGCTTTATCACTCAGTTGTCCAGAACCAAGACAATGGAAGGCCTGAACAAGCTGTTTGAGAAGAACAAGGTAAGTCCCGATAATATGCTTGATAGCTCCAAACCTCTGCTTGAGAACCTCAAGAGGACCATGCAGGGTTTACGCGAGATGGGCTTCACTGAAAAGACACAGCCTACGGCAGTGTTTGAGTACTTGCAGAGATTCATACCGAAAGAAGAGATTAAGGTCTTTGGTGCATTAGTAGACAGGTATGAAGATTTTCAGAAGCGTGTCATCACTCTCGGCAAATCTGGTGGTGCAACAGAAGCACTGGGTAAAGAACTGAGCAGAACCATCGACGGTCAGTTGAAGATGATAAAGCACACCATGAACGAGCTTGGTTCAGCAGGCAACGTTTCATCTCAGGGTCTTGGTGTGCTCATGGCTGGTGGATTAGATGCCGCTCGTGGTGCGTTACTTGCACTTAACCCGCAGTTGTCTCAATCAGTCTTCAACCTAGATACGTTAGGTCAAGCAGGTAAGACAGCGCACTCTGTTGTAGCAACACTCGTCACTGCTTTTAAAGCAGTGTGGTCTGTCGTCAAGCCTTTTGCGCTTGTGCTGAAAGATGTGTTTGATGTTCTCGCTAAAGTGCCTCAGCTTACTCAGGCACTCACCTTTGCCGCATTGATATTTGGCTTGCACAAACTTGTCAATCTGTTCACCTTAGGTAAAGGTCTTGCCAGCTTCTTCGGTATCAGTCTGAAGCAGGTAGGTGAAGACGCCACCAAAGCCGCATACGGTATCAAGATGACTGAGGCGGCAACAATGAGTCTTGCGACAAAACAGAAAGCGGCCGCAGGTCAGATGTTGTTACCAGGTATGGCAGGTACAGGTGCAAAAAATTCTGCAACTCCTGTGCCGGTAGGTGGTGGTTACGCCAATGCCAAAGGTAAGTACGGTGCAGTTGGTGGAGTAGCCTCAGCAGTGGGCATAGGTGGTATGATGCTGGGTTCTCAAATCGAGGACCAAGATACCAATGCGCTCGTCAGCAAACTGGCACTTCTTGTAACCGTTGGTGGTCAGGTCATACAGTATGTGCCTCAGATGGCCGCGGCTATCACTAAACTTGGTGGCTCGATTGCGTCACTTAATCTCTTATCGAGAGGCGGTGCGGCTCTTACATTTCTTGAGGCTATACCTGGTGGTATAGCTGGTGTTGTTACTGCTATAGGTGCGTTAGGCGCCGCAGTCGGTTACTTTGTAGGCAAGTGGGGATACAATGTAATAGCCAGGATGCTTGGTGAGTTACCGGAACAGATTGAAAAAAGAGTAGATGATGTAGCCAAGAAGATTCATGCGCTGAAGCCCGATGAGATTGGTGAGGTGTATGCTCTCATTCAGAAAGCTGAAGATGAGCTAGGTACATTCGGTTTTGTAAACGCAGACACTCTTGCAGAGATGACCAAGAGAGGTTACGCTGAATATGCTGGCTCGATAGATAGACTGAGAAAGCTGAAAGAGTCGTTAGGTAAGGGAGTAGGTTGGGAACATCCCAGTCAGGAAGCGCCGAAAGAAGAGAAAGAAACCAAAGATATCGATATACCTGATAAAGAAGGGGCGCGTAAGAGAGCATCTGAACTTGCCAATCTTGAAAAAGAGATTCGCAATCTTCAATTGTCGGCTCTTAAGACTCACCTCGATGCCATGCGTAGTGTGTACAATCAGTTCTACAACTGGGGTTGGTTAACAGCCGACCAGGTCTACGAATTGGAACTTGATAACATAAAACAGCACTATGATTCAGAGCTTGCGGTTATAAGAGCAGGCGAGGCAAGCATACGCGAAGAACGCAGAAGAACGTATGAATCAGAGGTGACAAGAACGCTCTCTCCCAAGTACAGTGATACTGGTGATGGTACACAAGCGACAGGTAAGGCTACAAGCTCGAAAGGCATGAAGCCAGAAGACGTTAAGGCTTTGATTACAAAGATATCAGCGCAGGAGAAAAGTAAGGTCAGCGAAGAGGTAATCTACAACCTGCTTCATACTGAGTCGAGACTTAACCCTAACGCTGTAAGCCCGATGACAAAATATGGTCAGGCATATGGGATTGGTCAGGTACAGCCTGCCACCGCAAGAAGCGTTGGTGTAGACCCAGGTCAAGGTAACGAGAATCTCTTTGATGCAGAGACCAACATCACTGCCAGTATTCGATATGTGAACAAGATGCTCGTGACATACGGCAACATAAGCGACGCTCTTGGTGCATACAACGCCGGCCCCGGTGGGTTAAACAAGCTGAAGAAACTAGCGGCTACTAAAGGCACAAACTGGCAGGATGAATCGGCTGGTGTATCTAAATATGTAAACGACATTCTGAACCCTTCAGATAAAACGAATACCGTTGCCGCAACATCGACCAAGCCAGTCGAAGAAGCAAAGAAGGTGGCGAAGGAAACAAAAGAGATTGTAAAGGCAAGTGCAACAGAAACCACCGCCATAGTTAATGCCAGCGGTGAAGAGCAGACTGAGCTTATAAGAGAAAGAGGCGAGGAAACAATAGACCTCACCAGACAGCAGAAAGATGTTCTTATAGACACCAACAGAAAGTATGGTTTGACTGTGACAAAGGATACTCTCGATACCAACAATCAGATTCTCAAGCTCACCACAGACAGACTGAGCAAAGAACTGACCGCAATATCAGAGCATCACAAAAGGAAAATCGCTCTTGTTGACGCTCTTAATGCCAGACAGGACGCGCAGAACAGGCACGAACTCAACATGTCAAAGCTTCAGTTCGAGAAGACCAAACAGCTTGCTCTTCTTGAAGCCAACTGGAAGCTTGGTGTTGGTAAGATGACCGAAAGTCAGATGCTTGATTTCAAAGAGAAGCAGGCAAGGCAAGAATACGAGATGAAGAAGTCTGAGGCGGAAGGCAATCGTCAGAGCTTCTACACGAAAAATGCCACCAAGCTTAATGCCATAGAGCAGGGACCTGACTATGTAAAAAAGATAGAAGCCCTGACCAAAGAGTCATTTGCTACCAGACTCACTGACCCTGCCGCCAGCGCAAACGCGGTGGCTGAGATAAAAAAGGTGGTAGACGCTCTTACGACAGAGGAAAAGGCTCTTCTCAGCGAACAGGATGTAGTGAATGTAGTCAATGAGAAGCTTACCACAGAAAACACGTACAGAGAAGCGGTAACACAGGCTATAAACGAACAAGCTGTCGCACTTCAGACGCTTAACTACGAAAGACGTTCTAATCCCGAAGCCATCTATCAGAAGGGTGCAGAAGGTTACGAGAAGGGCATGAACGGCGTATTCAAACTGTCGCTTGAACAGCTTTCAGTAGAATACGGTAAGACTGGTGCACAGCTTCAGGATATAACCAAGTCTGCCTTCAACACAATGGGCAACTCGTTCAGTACCTTGTTCTCAGATGTGTTCAAAGGCGAACTGAAGTCTGCTGAAGATTACTTCAGGTCTTTCTTAGACAGTCTCGCTAACTCTCTTGGTGACTTCCTTTCAAAGCAGGTCGTCAACAGCTTCTTGAAAATGTTTACTGAGGGTGCAAGTAGTGGTGCAAGTGCAAGTAGTGGTGGGGGTGGTTTCGGTGGTCTGTTTAGTGGTATAATGGGTCTCTTTAGTGGTGGTGGTGCAACCGCCGCCGCAGGTGCGGGAGCCGCCAGTGGAGGCTTCAGCTTTCTTGGTGGTTCGAGTGGCATAGCCACCTTGCTTGGTACGGTTCACACAGGTGGCTATATAATGCACAGAGGAGGCTTCGTACCACGCTTTCATTCGGGAGGTTTGAACAGTGATGAGGTTCCTGCTATACTACAGAAAGGCGAATACGTAGTGAGTAAGAAAGGAGTGTCAATGCTAGACCAGATTAACAACGGGCAGATGGGAGTCAATCAAGCTCCGCCTCCTGAGAACGTGAATAACAATAATCTGCGAATCGTCAACGTGCTCGACCCGAGCATAGTCAATCAGTGGGCAACATCGGCTGAGGGCGAAAAGGTATTGATGAACGTAATACGTCGCAATCAAAATTAGTGGAGGCTCGGAATGGCGTATGAAACAGGAACAGCAACAGACTATCTCGACCTATTGGATAAGCTCGTAACATTCATGGTCGCCAATGGTTGGGTATCGAACAGATACGAGACTACCGGCGATTATGAGTTTCTTGCAAAAGGCACAGGTCTTGCAGGCACAGACAATATCTATGTCGGCATAACCACATACTCGGATGAAGACCTAGACTATTATAACTGGCGTCTTCAAGGTGCTCTCGGCTATGATGCGAGTAAGACCTTCGACTTACAGCCTGGTGCAATACCCGCACCTACAATAGGCAGAACACCCGTCATTCATCTTTGGAACAGCAACATACCGTACTGGTTCATTGTGAACTCAAGACGTGCAATCGTGGTAGCAAAAGTCTCGACAGTATATCAGATAATGTATATAGGATATATCTTGCCTTATCTGCCACCTTCGATGATGCCTTACCCTCTTGCAATAGTAGGCACGTCAGTTGGTGCATGTGCGGGTATGACCACATATACAGGTGAGAGATGGAGCCAGGCAACGCCTTCTCATTCGCTGGGAGTCTTAGACCCCGTGTGCGACCTTCTTGGTGCAACCAGTGACATAGTAGCTCAACCCAACGGCAACTTTAGATTCTGGTTTCAAGAGTGGGGTGCCATTGCAAATAAATACATCTACACTTATGATGGCGGTGGCACAGCAAGAACCGTAGATTCGCGTCAACTGTGGCCTCTCAGTCTGAACAATGTTGACCTTATTAATCGTTTAAGACCGCGTCCGAATGATAGCTCGTACTCTTTACTGCCTATCATAGTTACACATAGACTCAATTCACCCAATGTCTTTGGCGAATTGGAAGGTATTTATCAATGCTCTGGTTTTAATAATGCTTCAGAAAATGTAATTCAAATTCCAGATGGCGTGAGTGGTTACAATGACTATCTTGTGATTCAGAACGTGTTCAGAACTGGTCAAGGTAACTACTGCGCGGTGAGGTTAACATAATGGCATACTCAACCGGTAGCGCGACAGACGTAAACGACCTGCTTTCAAAGATAAGAAACTTTCTCACTGCTAACGGCTATACTGAAGACAGCTACGCCGCCGCAGGTGCAGGCTATCGCTTGAACATACACAAAGATGGCATGTACTTCAACTTCAGGTCTTCTGTGAATGAGAATGTAACGCAAGGTGCCTCTGGCGGCAATTTTTATGGCATAGCCATGAGTGCCGCAACAGGCTATGATGCAGGTGCAGAAGGCGCAGATAACAAGATAGCTTGGAAGACTCAGCCTGGAGCTCCATATTATTATGGGCAGACTGGTATAAAACTGGCTGTTGTTGCAGGCAATATAACGGGTGCTGTACCTCAGTACCACTTCTTTGCAAACACAGACGGTTTTATTCTCTGTATAGAAAGAGCATCAGGCTTTTGGGAACATTTGGCAGGCGGTCAGTTAACCAACTTTGGTACAGCACAAGCACTCGATGGCTTCTTCTTTGCAGGCTCAGGTTCAGGCTATGATAATGTCAACAACACACGAGGTCTATTTACACCTAATTATTCTGTACCAAATGCTTTCATCTATTATGAGCATGCGTCTGTCAGCTTCGCTCAGAAATGGTGGGGAACCAACAGTTACGTTGGCGCAAGCGGTGGGTATTTCACAGTACAGTCAGCCTATTCACCTTTCCCTGTGAACCTTACATCATCAGGCGCATACAATCTCGGCTATCTGCAATCGTTGTTAAGAAGTGTGCCTAGCATAATTGGCAACTTAACACCTCTGTTTCCGTCCTACTTCAGTATAGGCTGGATTGATAGCAGTGATTTCCTTATCGGACATTTCGACTCTATAAGATGTTCGATAATAACTGCCTTCACACCTCTGCAAGAGATAGTGATTGGCGATGATACGTGGAAGATATTCCCCGTTACCAATGTAAACAATACGACGAGGCCCTATGCAATAGCGGTTAAAAAGGTGGCATAAATGGCTACACTGGCAGGAGCGTTAACACCTTCTATACTTGAGTACCACATATCAATGCCCTGGGGTACCATCTGGGCACCTCAGTATAGCGCGGCCACGACTGTTCTTGTGCCGTTTGTTAATACAACTGTATTAGCAGGTACAAAGACTGACACACAGCCTGTAACCGAACTTGGTCTTAGCAAAGTAGGCGCATCTCTTCCAGGTACAGGATGGGGTTCTATTCTGTGGGGGAACGTACTCGTTTATCCTGTAAGTATCAATTACAGTTTTCTTCAGGCAAACAGAGATGACAATATCACATTGTGGAACACCAATTTAAGTGCCTCAAAGAATCTGACTTCTGTAACCGCACCGCCTTCAGGCATTGTGTTAGATTTGCCTTCTCTGCCTCAAGCAATAGAACCTCTCGATGAGTATACATTACAGGTGCATGCGTACACTGCAGGGCCCGCAGAGATAGCCAACTATCTCTACTTCACGTTTACAGACAACATCGGTTCTTTGTATCTCTATGGCACAAGAACTCTCGTCTTTGCCTTTATGCCTGAGTACCCCTGGAAAGAGAGACTCGAATGGGCGACAGACGTAAACAAGACATATCGCGGTTGGGAAGAAAGAACACAGCTTAGACAGGACCCAGCGAGGTACATCGAAGCTGACTTCTTCGTACTCTCAGGACACGAGAACTCGTACTTTGAAGCAATGATGACTGGCGGCCATTTACGAGCCTTTGTACTGCCAGTGTGGGCAGAGATGACACAGTACGTTGGGACTCTCTCAGCAGGCGTATCTGAAATAGCAGTAGATACCACGAACAAGTCGTATGAAGCAGACGGCTATCTGGTACTAATTCAAGATTACTGTACCTTTGAAGTAGTCGAGATAACAAGCGTGACAGATACCAAGATAATACTCAAGGGGCCCACATTGACCACTCATATCAATCCCATGATTGCACCGACCTTTACGGCAAAAATGACCAAGAATCCAAGCGTCGAAGATATGTTTCAGGATGTAGCTAAGGCAAAGCTTGAGTTCAGAGCCACCACACCAGAAGCAATAACGAGTGTGGCAAGTGCTACGCAGTACAGAGGCTATGACGTATATACAGGTGAGCTTCTTCTTAGAAACAATCAGTTACGACAGAAGGAAGTCACCAGAGACTACGAGATAATCGATTACGGTGTAGGCGCGTTCGAGGTGCTCTATGGTGCAGAGTGGAGTTCACTGCAGGCTAACACAGAGATATATGCAAGTTCTCGTGCTGAAGCGTGGGCGTTGCGTCAGTGGTTGCATAGAAGAGCGGGACAATACCTGCCTTTCTGGATAAGAACGTACAAGAAACAGATTGATATCCTCACCTCGTTTGGTGCAGATACAGTCACCTTTCAGATTAGAAATATCAACTATGTCAGCCTACTGACAGATAACCCCATCTACCTGAATCTTGTTGCTGTTAAACTGGATGGTACAGTATTTTATCGGAACATAGTAGGTTCTACATTTATCGATAATGAGATTGAATCACTGACACTCGAATCAAGCTTCGGCTTTGCAGGCACAATGGCAGACTTCAAGACAATATCATTTCTCTCTCTTGTCAGATTATCCGAAGACAAGGTTGAGATTACATGGGATGACTACGACCAAGTGACAGCAACATTTGGTATCATAGGAGTAGGTGACGATGAAGATTGAGGTATATAAATTTCAGGCAGGTGTAGAGTTTTGGCGGTACACTTCTGCTACGCGAGACATGACGTTTGGCACAGAGACCTTTACTGCTGTGCCTGTCGAACGTGGTACGTACAAGTCAACAGACGCGGCTACCAAGAACGACATTGAGATAAAACTGCCACGCACGAATGTGCTGATACAGCGAATACTGACCGACAGACCGGCGTCACCTATTTTAGTGAACGTGTACAGAGTAACAGATGGCGCAACGATGGTTGCCATGTGGAAAGGCAGAGTCATCTCCACCGCACTTGAAGGTCATATTGCAACTCTCACCTGTGAGAACTCTTTCACAAGTGTTGCTCGGCCTGGTCTGAGAGCAATGTACCAAACTATGTGCAGACACGCACTGTATTCTTCAGGATGTAATATCGATAGATACGTCTATCGTGTACCGTGTCAGATAGTAGCCGCGTCTAGCAATCAGCTTACAATACCGCAAGCCGCGTATTATGCTAGTGACTACTTCAAAGCTGGGTTCATTATTCATAACGACGATGCTCACCTCATGATTCTCAGTAATGCAGGTGACAAAGTATATGTCGAACGAGCCTTCACAGAGACAGGTTACGGGTTTCTCTATCCTGGTTGTGACCACACAATAACAGGTTGTACCGCGAGGTTTGCCAACTCTTATAACTTTGGAGGCTTCCCTTACATACCTCAAACTACGCCCTTCTCGGGGTTGGGAGGTAGCATCTAATGATTTATTTTTGGATTATCTACGCTATACTAATGATTATTTCGATGCTTCTTCCGAAGCATCAACCTACACCTGAAGCACCGACACCTGCGGGTCTCGAAGACTTCAGTGTACCTATAGCCTCACAGGGTTCAGAGATACCAGTTTTATTCGGTACTCGTTGGCTCGACAACGCTAACGTCGTCTGGTACGGGGATTTGGGTATCAATCCCAAACTAGAGTCTTCTGGAGGCGGAGGTAAGAAGGGATAATGTCTGATAAAACGTTTTTGGTTAAAGCCTCTGACATGCGAGAATTGCACTATTGTGTTAAAGGTGCTAAAAAGTTTGCAGAGAAGCATGGATTAGATTGGAAGAAGTTTGTAACAGAAGGCATACCAGCCGAAGAATTGCTTGCAACAAATGACGCAATGGCTATTGCTTTTATAAAGCATGTGGAGGTACGAGATGGGCGGCGGCGGTAAAGATGAGGTAGAATATGTAGTTGGCTATCAATACAGTCTTGGCATGCACATGATTCTTTGCCATACGCCTATAGATGCTATTACGGCTATTCGAGCAGGCGAGGATTACTTAGTTTGGGAAGGTTCGGTTCAGCAAGGCAGTATCTCGATAGACCTTCCTGATTTGTTTGGTGGCAAAGAGAGCGAGGGTGGTGTCACAGGCGTATTCGATATCGAGTCAGGACTTGTCACTCAGTTACCCAACGATTATCTCGTATCTGTTCTTGGTGCAGGCAATGTGCCAGGCAATAGAGGTGTGGTTGGCGTCGTATTAAGAAAGGTCTATCTTGGAGATAACCCATATCTGAAGACATTATCATATCGTGCTCGGCATACAGAGATGGGCTGGCAAGCTGGGACTGCGAATATAAATGGTGACATGAATCCTGCACATATCATCTATGAATGTGTCACCAATAGTCAGTGGGGAATGGGTTACGCCGCCACAGACTGTGACCAGACCGCTTTTATAGCCGCCGCCAACACACTGTACAATGAGAGTCTTGGTCTGTCTATGCAGTGGAACACCTCGATATCTATTAATGACTTCATATCTGAGGTACTTAAACACATTGATGGCGTATTCTATCTCGACCACGAAACAGGGCTGTTTACGCTCAAGCTTCTTCGCTATGACTACGACCCTGCTACGATTACCTCGATAACTGAAGCACAGGTTAAGCAAGTAGTGAGTTATAAGCGTAGAAACTATGCAGAGATGGCCAACTGCGTGGTACTGAAGTATCAGCTTCACAGCACACTCGATGACGTTGATGCTTCTATCACGGTTCACAACATTGCCAGTATTCAGAAGATGGGGCAGATTGTAACTCACGAGGTTAACCTTCCCGGTATCTCTAAAGCATCGGTGGCAAACAACGTTGCTTGGAGAGAACTGAAGAAGATTTCATACGAACTGTCCTCTATAACACTGCTGGTACAGCCAAGCGTAGGGTGGGGATTAAAGGTTGGTGACGTATTTAGCTTCTCGTGGCCTGATTATGGTATCACATCTGAAGTATTCAGAGTATTGAATGTCGATTATGGCACATTGCAGAAGGGCGAAGTGCGAATAGAGGCAATGCAGGATATCTTCGCAACTGCTGTTGCTCTGTACGCCGACCCACCTGCATCACTGTGGGTCTCACCTTACAGCCTGCCTCTCGCAGTATCACAGCAGAAGTTGACTGAGAGAACATACTGGGCATTGATAAGAAGAATCGGTCAGTACTCTTCAATATGGTCAGAGATAGACGATGATGCAGGTTACATGGAAGGCTACTTTGCTAAGCCGACAGGTGACTCTTACAACTTCAGACTTTATACAAGACCTGCCACAAGCGGCGACTTCGATAACATGGGCAATGCTTACTTCACACCGACAGCATTAGTTGCCACAGCTATTAACAAGAGTGTCACTAGCATGACTGTAAAGAGTCCGGTAGACCTGCGAATCGTAGAGTTAGGAACATACGCGTATGTAGGAGACGAGATTGTACAGGTCGAATCGATAAGCTTAACTACCAATGTCATAACAATCAAGCGTGGTGTCTTAGACACTGTACCTGCTGACCATGCGGTAGATGCAAGAGTGTGGTTTGCA
>Ga0172381_10000076_pt1 | contig 103682 bp, 83 predicted proteins | sample Leawel6488metaG_FD_119754 | JGI IMG/M metagenome (GOLD analysis project Ga0172381, IMG submission 119754) | Leachate microbial communities from a municipal landfill in Southern Ontario, Canada - Leachate well 64-88 metaG | ecosystem: Engineered > Solid waste > Landfill > Unclassified | place...
AATTCCGAAACCCTTTCATAAAAATGTCATCAAAATTAATCCCACTCCCATGTTGTTGTGGAGTAAAAAAAATCTAACCTTTAGTTATGAAAGAATCGTAACTCCCACCCAATCGTTTGCAGTGTCTCTTGGATATCTTGAATTTCCACGGTTATTCAATGATTCGATTGCCGGAATTCTTGAAATCACCAGCCGACAGAAAATGGGGATCAACATATCGGGGGAGTACCGGTTTTATCTGGCCAGTCGCAACGAACGACCCACTCCGGACGGAGTATATCTGGCCCCCTATCTGAGTTTTTATGGTTACAGGTTCAAGAATGGGATCGATGTCATGCACACCAATGTTGACAGCGGTTGTGTGTTGAACGGCAATTTTTATTGTTTTAACCTCGGAATTCAATTGGGGTACCAGTTTGTTTTCTGGAAACGCTTCACTTTAGATTTGATTTTTATCGGGCCTTCCGTTAGTTATTACGGGGGTGGAATTGATATTTCTGGTCAGGTTGATTTTGAGAAGCTCAAGGAAGTTAACGAAGAGGTTTATAACAAGATTATTGAAAAATATCCGCTTGTGAGCGATTATATTTTCAAAAAATCGTTTAAGTCTGATGGCAAATTAGATATTTTCAGCCTCGGATTTCGATATGTGATCCAGTTTGGGTATCATTTCTGACATCATACCACTTTTACCAGAAAATAATTCTTTTTGCCCTTCTGAACGAGTAAATACTTGCCGTTGAGCAACAGATTTGCCGTTATGGAGAATCCTTCTCCGGCTTTTTCTTTGTTGATCTGAACGCCGCCCTCTTTGAGCATGCGACGAGCCTCGCCCTTAGATGGAAAAATATGAGTAAAATCGGTAAGGAATTCAACAATATCCAATGATTTCGTGATTTCGCTTTTCGCCATTTCACTTTTGGGGACTCCTTCAAACACCGCCAACAATGTGTCTTCAGTAAGTTTTTTCAGGGTTTCGGTGGTGCCCTTACCAAATAGAATTTCGGAGGCTTCTACAGCAGCCTGGTAATCTTCTTCCGAATGAACCCGAATGGTAATATCCCTGGCCAGGGCTTTCTGCAGCATCCGCAAATGGGGTGCTTCCTGATGTTGCCGGATGAGGAGATCTATCTCTGCTTTTGAGAGCAGCGTGAATTTTTTGATGTATTCTGCAGCATCCGCATCGGTTGTATTCAGCCAGAATTGATAAAATGAATAAGGAGAAGTTTTGACAGGATCGAGCCATACATTGCCTGATTCCGATTTTCCGAATTTGCCTCCATCGGCTTTGGTAATGAGCGGGCAGGTGAGGGCATAAGCTTCTCCCCCCAACTTCCGGCGGATCAGTTCGGTACCGGTGACAATATTTCCCCACTGATCTGAGCCTCCCATCTGAAGTTTAACACCTTTGTGCTCAAACAGCCAGCAAAAGTCGTAACCCTGAACCAGTTGGTAGCTAAATTCAGTAAATGAAATACCGGAGCCCGACTCCATACGTTTCTTCACCGAATCTTTGGCCATCATATAATTTACCGTGATGTGCTTTCCGACATCACGAAGGAATTGCAAAAAGCTGAATTCTTTGATCCAGTCGAAATTATTCACCATTTCAGCGGCATTGTGGCCATGGCTGAAATCAAGAAATTTTTCGAGTTGTTTTTTAATACCTTCCTGATTGTGTCGCAAGGTAGTTTCATCAAGCAGGTTACGCTCTTCCGATTTCCCCGAAGGGTCACCGATCATGCCGGTAGCGCCGCCTACCAAAGCAAAAGGCTTGTGTCCGGCCCGTTGCAAATGTACCAGCATCATGATCGAAGCCAGGTTCCCAATATGCAGTGAATCGCTGGTGGGATCATAGCCAATATAACCTGCGGTTATTTCTTTCGACAATTGCTCTTCTGTTCCCGGGGTCATATCGTGAATCATTCCACGCCAGCGCAGTTCTTCGATGAAATCCATACTTGATGATTTTCGACAAAATTAGAAAAAATAACGGGATCAGATAGGAAGAAACCCTCTTAGTTTTTCTTCCAAACGAGAAGGGAATAAATGATAAGCGGGAGGAGGATCAATACAATGATAACCGGTAAAAACCAGGTTCCTAACCCCGCCGCGGATTTTGAAGTCACACGGATGGTAGTCAGGTCAATATAAAAAAACATCCATACTAAGACAATTTTCAGGTAACGGATCAACCGAATGGCCAGGGTATATTGCCGTAGCGCGTTTTGGGGAGTGATCCTGACCGGGAAATTGAATCTATGGGGGATAAAGTTTATAAAAGTAAGCAAGGCATAGACAAAAACCGTTATTCCCAATAAACTCCAGACAGATGATTTATTTTCCCAATTGTCAGGTGTACCCCATTCGTTAAAATGAGAAGGGACCATATCCGGAAGCTTGGGAAAATAATAGAGGACAATGCCAATAAAGGACAGAAACCCGATTAAGGCTACGGTTTCAAGCAGCCAGTCGACCGGTTGCATCTCGGGACGAATTACTGGTCTGTCCGATTCATTTCTTCTTTTTCTGGAAATTATCATAGAATTATTCTTTTCAACCTGTCACCGGTTCCTTTTCCTGATCCGGTTTTTTCTTTGGTGTTTTTTTATGCTCTTTGAGTTTGGCATCGATGATCCATTCAATCTGGCCATTCACGGAACGAAATTCATCCGCAGCCCACTTCTCAAGCGCTTCATAAACCGCCGGATCCAACCGCAGCATAAAAACCTTTTTAGCAGCCATAATTCTATTGGTACAAGGTTCCTGTATTTACAACAGGCGTGGTATCTTTATCAGAGCACAGGACAACCATGAGATTACTGATCATTGTGGCTTTTTTATCATTATCCAGTTCGATGATATTTTTTTTGCTGAGCGAATTAAGAGCCAGTTCAACCATACTCACTGCGCCTTCCACGATCTTGGTACGGGCAGCAACTACGGCAGTTGCTTGCTGACGGCGCAACATAGCACCTGCTATTTCTGAAGCATAAGCCAGGTAGCTGATTCTGGCCTCCATTACTTCGATCCCGGCCATGGACAATCGTTCCGAGAGTTCCCGTTCCAATGCCTGGTGGACTTCTTCACCTCCGGCACGCAAGGTAACCTCCTTCTGTTCATCATCGAAATTATCATAAGCATAATGACCAGCCAATTTGCGGGTAGCTGATTCACTTTGAATATCCACGAAATGAGTATAATCGTCCACTTCAAAAGCCGCTTTGAAGGTATTTTTTACTTTCCAAACCAGCACACATCCGATCATAATGGGATTTCCCAGTTTATCGTTGACTTTAATAGGTTCTCGATTTAGGTTACACGCCCGTAACGAAATTTTCTTTTTTACATAGAATGGATTGACCCAGAAGAAACCATTCTCTTTAACAGTTCCTTTGTATTCACCGAACAGAATCAGAACGGCCGATTCGTTGGGATTGATCACCATGAGCCCGATTGCTGTAACAATTGCACAGACCAGAAACAGCAGGGAAACGATAATCCCAACCACAAATTGATTGAATGCTAACAGCCCGTATATGCCCAGACATAAAAACAATAGGAATACTATTAAGCTAAGGTATCCCGAAGTTGCTGTAATGACTTTTTCTTTTTCCATAATGAATGCAGTTTGTAATATTAAAATGATATCAAAATGATTTTGCAATAATACTACATTCTGAAATGAAAGTCAAGTCTTTTTGAAAAAACCTTGAATTCTTACAAATGCTTTGGCCCCATTTTGAAGATTAGTTCCCCGCCCTGAATGATATCTGAATGGTCGAGAAATGGTTTCTCAAGCCGCTTTCCGTTCAGGGTTATCGATTGGATATAGATGTTTTTATCACTTAACCCGGGTGCTTTGATGGAAAAAGTCTTTCCATTTTCCAGCGTGATGGTTGCGAATGCAACACAAGGACTTCCAATGGCATATTGTGTTGTTCCCGGGCAAACGGGATAGAAACCAAGTACGCTGAAAATATACCAGGCACTCATTTGCCCGCAGTCGTCGTTACCACACAGTCCATCGGGTTTGTTGTGGTACATGGTATTCACGATCAGATGGATACGTTCCTGCGTTTTCCATGGTTTTGAGGTCCAGTCGTACAAATAGGGCACATGATGGCTTGGTTCATTGCCATGTACATAGTTCCCGATAAGTCCAACACGTGTTACATCCTCGGTTTCGGCGAAATATTTGTCGTCGAGGTGCATGGTAAACAAAGAATCGAGACGGCGAATAAAAGACTTTTCACCTCCCATCAGACCAATCAATCCAGAAATATCCTGGGGAACGAAAAAAGTATAATTCCACGAATTTCCTTCAATAAAACCTTGTCCGATTGTACTTAGTGGGTCAAATGGCGTTTTCCAAGTTCCGTCGGTCTTTTTTGAGCGGATAAAGCCGGTGGTTTTGTCAAATACATTCCGGTAATATTTTGCACGATCTAAGAATTGTGGAATCTGCTGCTGGGCGAGCTTTTTGACCGGGACATCTGCGTTGGTTGATTGAATGATTGCTTTCGCAAAACAAGACAAAGTATAATCATCGTAGGAATATTCCAATGTAACAGAAGCTGCATTGCCAACCCTATCATCAGGTGCATATCCGAACTTTACATAATCGGAAATTCCTTCGTAATATTGGTTATTCGCTGTGGACAGGCAAGCCTGCATGGCTTTTTGTATATCGAATCCACGAATTCCTTTTACGTAAGCATCAGCGATGACTGGAATACTGTGGTATCCGATCATGCACCAGTTTTCATTGCCATGGTGCGACCAAACCGGAAGCATTTTTTCGGGACTTTGCTCCCAATGAACCAGCAATGAATTGATGATATCGGATGTTTTTTCCGGATACAGCAAAGTCAGCAAGGGGTGCAAGGCATGGTAGGTGTCCCAAAGGGAGAATATTGTATAATTGGTAAATCCTGTGGCTTGGTGGATTTCCTGGTCAACACCCCGGTATTTGCCATCTACATCCATATAAATCACCGGGGATTGAAATGCATGATACAATGCCGTGTAGAAATTGGTCTTTCGCTCAGCAGGAGCTTCAATTGAAATCTTATTCAGTTCTTTTTCCCAGGCTTGGCGGGCTTCGGAACGGGTTTTTTCAAAATCATGATGGGGAATCTCAGCCAGAATGTTCTTAAGAGCGCCTTCCATACTTACAGCTGAAAGGCCGATCTTTACGCCGATTTTTTCACCTTGCGTTGTGTTGAATCCAAACCATGCACGGATTTTTTTACCGGCCATTTCCGGGAAATCACTGGTTATGTTGAATCTTCTCCAGAAACCGCGATAAACGGGATGGTCTTCATTGCGGTATCCATAGTTTTTAAATGGTTTGGTAAAGATCATAGCGAAATAAATATAGCGTGTTCTTCCCCATCCACTGGTTATCCGGTAACCTTCCACAAGGGTGTCGTTAACTACCCGGATAGTTGCCCATAGCACCTTTCCATCGTAATTGTATATTCCGTGGATCAAATCGAGAATAATTCGGGCACTGTCACTTTTCGGAAAGGTATATCGATGAAATCCGCAGCGGGATGTAGCCGTTAACTCTGCTTCTACATCCGGGTCGTCGAGATGAACCCGGTAATAGCCGGGCGAAGCATATTCTGTTTCTTTACGGAATCTTGACCGGTAACCGGTTTCGGGGTGGCTGGCAGTACCAGGATTAAGCTGTAATTTTCCAACTGTAGGTATTATCAGGAAATCACCCAGATCGGAATGCCCGGTACCATTAAAATGGGTATGGCTGAATCCAACAATAGTAGAGTCGATGTATTGATAACCAGCACAATAACGATAAACATCCGGATTGTATTTTCCTTCTTTTTCATAAGGGATGGTGTCGGTGTCAGGGCTGAGTTGAACAAATCCAAACGGCACATCGGCTCCAGGAAAGGTATGCCCCATTTCCAGGGTGCCAATGAATGGATTGACAAAATCAACCCCTGATTTGTTCTGATTATTGGTTTGTCCCTGCTGAGTAAGCTGGGATAGTAAAAAAAACAGTAAAAACACAATTTTCTTCATGTAGGTGTTGGGTTTTCCAATTAAATTACAAAGTAATGAAATTTAGATAAAATAATTTAACAAACAAACTCATAACTCTTTACCCGTAAAGTCGTAATTTTTATTTACCTTTGTATCGGCTTTTGAGTATTCAGTCGCCCGCAAAGTAAGCCTTCAAGTTGTAATCACCGCCTCGTCGTCGTTTCTTCTCCCGGTTTTCTTAAAAACCTGAAACTTAAAATCATTTTAACTTTTTACTCATTTAATTTTTTAAAGATGAAAAACATTTTCGTATCAAATTTAAGTTTCAGAATTAGTGATGATGATCTGAAGCAGGCTTTTGCCGATTACGGTGAAGTGAATTCCGCAAAAGTAATTAAAGATAATTTCTCCGGCCGATCACGCGGTTTTGGCTTTGTCGAAATGAAAAACGATGAAGAAGCTGATAAGGCAATTGAAGAATTAAACAATGCAGAATATGATGGCAAAGTAATGACCGTTTCTGTTGCTCGTCCCAAGACTGATCGCAAACCGGGTGGTTTCCGTGATAATCCCCGTTCTGGTGGAGGATTTAAAAAAAGATTCTAGAGTTCCGTTCAGGAATAAAATATCAGGAAGAGTGCAGGGATAATAATTCCGATCGCTGTGAGCCAGGCTCCGCGGCCAACAATTCCGTTTTTCCCCCGCAACACGAAAAGTCCGGTAATGGCAAGGGTGATTAAACCGGCAGCAAAAATGTCGGAGAACCAAGTGTAAAACCGTTTCAGGTTATTAAAGTGTAGTTGGTTAAATTCCCTGATGATATACCGTGGTGTTTTTTTCTCTACCTGTGCCTCCCCATTATTCAGGTCGATATAAACGGAACCATTGGTCAAAAAAATCTGAAGGTATCCTTCTCCGGTGACAAAACTTTTATAACTCTTTCGCTCTTTTATTTTTTCAAGAATATTGAAAACATAAGTTTGGTCAACCTTCCCATTTTGAGGAAGATCGACCTTCATATTAATGGAGGATTGGCTGTAATCGGGATGAGAGAAGTCACCTGCTTTAAAGTGATTCAGTACGATTCCAGAAATGGCGTAGATCAGCGTCATGCCAACACATAAATAGCCAATATCGCGGTGGAGGGCATTATTCCACTTTCGGAGTGTTTTTGTTTGCATGTTATTTTAGAGCGGTGTAACTGGATGCTTCAATAGAAAAGAAAGAAAGATGATCTTTTCCACTGGCTTTGATCTGTTCACGGAATCCATTGATCTGATCGAGTTTTTCCTGAATGCCCTCATCTTCATGACCTTTTGCACCGGAATGAATACCAACGGTATGATTTTCGACTGGTTTTTTCAATTCTGCTTCCCATTCATTGAGATATTTGGCATCGATGCGTTCTTCTTTCAACATTCCGGCTACTTTTACCCGGCTACCTATCAGTGATTCATCAAATTTTGTGATCGCCGGACCAGCCGTGATTTCAACACGGATACTATCGGTCCCGTCAACAAGAAACATTTTTTTACCACCATGTTTACAAATATGAAACACGGTTCCTTCTATGATGACTGGTTTGTTGATGAGAGAATCTGCTTTTTTCTCAAAGGTCAACACCGTAATTTTTGCGGTATCGTTCTTTGTTTTGTCAGCTTCATTTTTTGATCCATTATTACAGGCAACTACCACGAAAAGAGCCATAATAATAAAAAAAGAAAATCTCTTTGTCATAAAAATAATGTTAGAGTGATTTGCAAAAATGCTGATTTTCTTGCAATTCTCAAAATCAAATCATTTGGATTAACATTACTTTAACAAAGAAGTTCTCCTGAAAAAAATTAATGCATGGGGACTTCAATGAACGTTGAAGGGCCTAATGTGATCCCTGATTCGCATGGCCATGGTCTGTTTCAGGACGATAGATGGTTTTCATAATTACTGTCTGATCAATTCTACGTTCATTTGTAATTTGATTTCGTCGGCAACAACCAGACCCCCGGTTTCTGTGAGTGCACTCCAGGCGAGGCCAAAATCTTTCCGGTTGATTTTTCCTGACAATTCAAATCCGGCTTTGGTATTGCCATAAGGATCAACGGCAATGCCACCGAAATCGACCTGGATATTGACGGCCTTGGTTGTTCCACGAATGGTCAAATTACCTGTCATCAGAAAAGCTGAATCTCCGGTTTTTTTAAAACCTGTTGAACGAAAAGTAAGTTTTGGATGATTAGCAACATCAAAGAAATCGACTGATTTTAAGTGATTATCCCGGTCAACTTGATTGGTATTGATGCTGTTGACATCGGCGGTAAATTCAATTCCGGCATTTGAAAAATCGTTACCGTTGGTAGAAACTGCTCCTTCAAATACATCGAAGCCGCCTGTAACAGTCGAAATGACCAGGTGTTTTACTTTAAACTGTATCTCGCTGTGCGTTGGATCAATGACCCATGTTGTCTTGTTTTCCATAATAAATCTTGTTTTTAGTGTTAAAATGTTATTCACTATTGATTGTTCCCTTTTACCCTGCTATCTTTTTATAACTTGACAAAGGTATTGTAACGTCAGGGGCTGGAAAATGGTTAAACCATAGTAGATAAAGTAAAGATTATAAATATTTTGCATCATTTCATCGGATTTAATAATGCAGTTGATAACCAAAGATAAGATTTTTTCCAGTTGCTTTTCTTTTTTCTTAATATTGTTGTGATAATCAGGAACATTATGAAAAGACATTTTCTCACAACCGTACCTCATGCATTTGCAATTTTTTTCCTTTGCTTTTTAGTTTTTTTTCAAGGATGTAAAAAACAAGGGCCATTGCAACAGATTAATCCGGCTTTCCGGGAATATGTTCAAGCTGTAACCTGCGGAATTATTTCTACCCGATCGGTTATAAAAATAAGGCTTACAGAAGAGTCTTCTTCCCCGGGGTCTTTGGATATGCCGGTAACAGAGAAATATTTTAAATTCAAACCGGCAATTCAGGGAAAGACTTATTGGACCGATAATCGGACTTTGGAATTTCGTCCGGACGAAAAGCTTCCCCCGGATCAGATCTATACCGTTGAATTTTATCTATCTAAAATTATTACTGTTCCTGATTCTCTGAAAACAATGGTCTTTCAGTTTCAAACAATGTCGCAAATTGTAGATGTGACGGTGGATAACCATAAAGCATACTCCCATCGTGATCTTTCGCGCGAATTTCTTTCAGGAACTCTTAAAACATCTGATGATGCAGATGATCTCCAGGTTGAAAAGATATTGAAAGCAAAACAGCAAGGACAAGCATTGCCCATTGTTTGGACTCATGATTCTAAAACCCGGACCCATCATTTTCAAGTGGATTCTCTTTGCAGGGGATCGGCAGCCGGGACTGTCAGGATTGAATGGGATGGATCCCCGATCAGTTCAAAGAGTTCCGGGAACAAGGATGTTGAGATTCCAGCTTTGGGTGATTTTAAAATATTGCATGTACAAAGTTTTCCTGATGAAGAGTTGGGGATTCTGGTACAATTTTCTGATCCTTTGCAACCCGATCAAAATCTGGATGGTCTTTTCCGGGTAGGGAAACGAACGGATTTACGATATACAGTAGATGATAATCAGCTCCGGATCTATCTTCCCGATCAGGAGGATAAAAAAGTCAAGCTGATACTTGAGCCATCTATCCGGAATATCAATAAAGTGGAATTGGGAAAAAGAATCACTGAAGATGTAATGATTGAAAATACAAAACCTAATGTCAGATTCGTTGGAGATGGCTCGATTTTGCCCAGCTCCAACGGAATGCTTCTTCCTTTTGAGGCGGTTAATCTGAATGCAGTCGATATCAAAGTGATTCAGATTTATGAAAAAAACATCCTCCAATTTCTCCAGATTAATGATCTCAATGGAAATTCGGAACTGGCCAGGGTGGGACGGGTAGTTTTGAAAAGAACCATGCCTCTGAAGGGAGTAACTGATTATGGGAAGTGGAATCGTTATTCAATTGATCTCTCCGCTTTGATGAAAACGGAACCTGGAGCAATCTATTCGATTATCCTCAACTTTAAAAAAGCATATTCCGTCTATCCCTGTAACCAAACTGATTTGTCTGAAAATCTGAATGGATCCATGATGACCTTAGAAGATCCTGAAAAAGAAAATGAAAAAGATTGGGGTTATTACAGCAATTATTATGATGATGACTATGCCAATGGGGGTTGGCGTAATTACAAGTGGGAAGAGCGGGATGATCCATGCAAATCCTCCTACTTTTTTAACAAAACAATTTCCAGAAATATTTTTGCCTCTGATCTGGGATTAATTGCAAAAACCGGTGATGACGGGGTTTATAGAGTATTTGTAACCGATATTATCACAACCCGCCCTCTTTCCGGAGCAACTGTTGAATTTTTTAATTTTCAATTGCAAAGTCTTGGGAAGGCGACGACCGATGCAGATGGAACTGCAATTGTTCCCTTGAAAAACAAACCATTTGTGCTTCAGGTAAAATCGGGTAAGCAGACCGGATATCTTAAACTCGCTGATGGAGCCTCCCTTTCGCTCAGTATGTTTGATGTGAGCGGCCAACCGGTTCAGAAAGGAATAAAAGGAATGATTTATGGCGACCGGGGTGTGTGGCGACCTGGCGATTCGCTCTTCCTGACCTTTATCCTCGAAGATAAAATGCATCTGCTTCCTCCCAGGCACCCGGTGAGTTTTTCTCTAATCAGTCCGGCTGGTCAATTGATGAACAGAATGGTACAAACAAGTGCCAGCAATGGTTTTTACACTTTTCGAACGGCAACTTCTCCCGAATCTCCTACCGGTAACTGGCTTGCAAAAGTCAATGTAGGAGGGGTGGAATTTCAAAAAATGCTTAAAATCGAAACCGTGAAACCCAACCGGTTAAAGATCAAGTTCGATTTCAGAACAGAATTTCTTGTGAAAGATAAAATTCCGCCGGCGATTTTGGAAGCCAGTTGGTTAACCGGGTCAAAAGCCGGGAAACTCAAGGCTAAGGTTACCCTGACTCTTACAAAATCAGTAACAGCGTTTAAAAAATATCCGGGTTTTGTGTTTGATAACCCAACAGCCGGTTTTTCGGCAGAAAATATTACTGTTTTCGATGGCAGGCTGGATGCAGAAGGACGTACCCTTATCGCTCCGAAAATTCATGTTACCCATGTTGCGCCAGGCGCTCTTAAAGCCAGTTTTGAAACCATGGTTTTCGAAAATGGAGGCGATTTCAGCATCGACCGGTTTTCCATTCCCTTTTATCCATATTCTTCCTATGTTGGAATTCGGACCCCAAATATGTCGCCGGGCGAACGGGTACTCAACACCGATAAATCTTACAATATCGAGTTGCTAAATGTAGATGCCAATGGTTCCCTGATTCCTTCCAACCGGTTGAAAGTGGAGGTTTACCAACTGGATTGGCGTTGGTGGTGGGACAATTCAGAATCGGGTTCTGCCGATTTTATCTCCACAAACTATCTCCGGCCCGTTGATACCGCTGATGTGAAAACTCAAAATGGAAAAGCCACCTACCCTTTTGAAGTTGCTTCCGACAAATGGGGACGCTATCTCATTAAAGTAACGGATAAAAAATCGGGACATGCTGCCGGGAAAGTTGTTTATGTAGATTGGCCAGGATATTACAGAATGCCTGGAGGTGAAAAGCAAGCTGCTTCCATGTTGACAATGACTACCAATAAAACCACTTACAGAGTTGGCGAAAAAGTAACACTTACACTTCCTTCATCTCCTGATGGACGTGCCTTGGTTACCCTCGAAAATGGAACCGGAATCCTACAGTCTTTCTGGATGCTTACAAAAAAAGGCAGTACTGATATTGTTTTTGAGGCTACTTCAGCCATGACTCCTAATTGTTATGCCTATGTGACATTAATTCAACCTCATGCACAAACTAAAAATGATCTTCCCATCCGGTTATATGGTGTCCTTCCCATCTTTGTTGAAAATCCCAATAGCCGACTGAAACCCATCATTACTCTCCCTAAAGAATTAATCCCAGGGAAATCGGTTGCTATCCGTGTGAAAGAATTAAATGGCAAGCCGATGACTTATACATTAGCTGTCGTTGATGAAGGATTGCTTGACCTTACACGATTTAAAACCCCTGATCCATGGACTATATTTAATGCCCGCGAGGCTCTTGGCGTAAAAACCTGGGATTTGTTTGATCAGGTGATCGGCGCATACAGCGGGGAATTACAGCGGATCTTAAGCATTGGCGGAGACCAGGAAGCAGAAATAAAAGGAAGTCTCAAAGCCAACCGTTTTAAACCCATGGTCCGGTTTTTTGGTCCCTTTGATCTGAAAAAGGGCGAAATACAGACACATGCCTTCACGATGCCTCAGTATATCGGATCGGTAAGGGTGATGGTTGTTGCTGGGAAAGACGGAGCCTATGGTAATGATGAAAAAACGGCGGTTGTAAAAAAGCCCCTGATGGTGTTAGCAACACTCCCCAGAGTACTGGGCCCCGGAGAATCGGTAAAACTCCCGATCAGCATCTTTGCCATGGACAGAACAATTAGAAATGTAAAAATTGATCTGTTTATAAACGACCTGTTTAATCTTACCGGGGAGCAGACTAAGCAAATTTCTTTTCGGGAACCAGGCGATCAACAGGTTACCTTTGATCTCAGTGTATTGAAAGCTGTCGGAATTGGAAAAATAAGAATCGTCGCGACCAGCGGAAAAGAAAAAGCAGAACATGAGATCGAAATCCAGATCCGGAATCCCAATTCACGACAAACCAATGTTACGGAGAAGGTTATTCAACCCGGCGGAACATGGACAACTTCATATATTCCGGTTGGGGTTCCCGGAACCAACAAGGGAACCCTTGCATTGTCATCTTTTCCATCCCTTAACCTGGAAAAAAGGCTCGACTACCTCATTCAATATCCATACGGATGCATCGAACAAACGACTTCTGCTGCTTTTCCGCAATTATATCTTTTTAACCTTCTCGAGCTTTCTCCGGAATCAAAAAACAAAATAGAATCAAATATCAGGTATGCTATTCAGCGAATGAAATCATTCCAATTAGCCAACGGAGGATTGGCATATTGGCCGGGGTCTTCTTATGCCGACGATTGGGGGACTTGCTATGCCGGTCATTTTATGCTTGAAGCTGAGCAAAAGGGATATTCCCTTCCGGTCAGTTTTTTATCCGCCTGGAAAGAATTTCAAAGGCAAAAAGCGATTTCATGGGGTTACAATGCCAATTATATAAACGATGATCTGATGCAGGCTTATCGCTTGTTTACCCTGGCATTGGCCCGAGCACCGGAACTGGGTGCCATGAATAAATTATTGGAGAAAAAGGATTTATCGGTGGCTGCACGATGGAGATTGGCTGCAGCTTACCAATTGGCCGGAAAAAATGAAGTTGCCATGCAGCTGGTCGCAACAGCCAAAACTAATGTAAAACCATATCGGGAACAATATTTTACCTACGGTTCCGATCTTCGCGATAAAGCCATGATTGTTGAAGCGCTTTGTATGTTGAACATGAAAACCAAAGCAGCCCCATTGGTAAAAGAGATCACAACCTTGCTAAATAATAATTCCTGGTATAGCACCCAGTCAACAGCATTTGCTTTATTGGCCCTTACAAAATATATGGGGAATAGCGGTGGAAGCGGAATCAAGGCAACCTTCCGGTTAAATACCGGACCGGAAGAAGAAATAAAATCGAAATTATCGTTAATAACCAAAGAAATTGAAACAATTGCCGGGAAAAAAGGAGTTCTCCGCATCGCAAATAAAGGTAAAAACATACTCTATGCCCAAATGACCCTGATTGGAGTCCCTGCTATTGGTGATACTACATCTGCAGCTAACAATCTTAAACTTAATGTAGTCTATAAATCAATGACGGGTGGGTTGATCAGGCCGGATAGATTAGAACAAGGGGTGACATTCATTGCAGAGGTAACTGTGACGAATCCGGGTTTGCGTGGGGCTTATTCCAACCTCACGCTGTTGCAGGTATTTCCATCGGGATGGGAAGTTATCAATGCAAGAAACAGTGATATTGCCCAGTCTAAAACTGCTTTTTCTTCCTTTAATTATCAGGATGTACGGGACGACCGGGTAGTAACCAGTTTTGATCTTCCGTCATCTCAAACCAAAACTTTCCGGGTCATGCTAATGGCAACCTATCTTGGGAAGTTTTATTTACCATCCACATTTTGTGAAGCCATGTATGATAATACCATCAGCGCACGGGTTCCGGGGAGATGGGTAGAAGTGGTTCCGGGTTCAAAATGACCATGAAAATCAAAGTTTTCATTTTTTGCTCCCTGATTTTTCTTCTTTTCTGGTGGTGGCTGCCCGATCCGCTTTTCCATGATCCCGTTTCTACCGTGATTGAAGACCGGGAAAACAGGTTACTTGGAGCTAAAATTTCAACTGACCAGCAATGGAGATTTCCGGAAAGCAGGAAAATCCCGGAAAAATTTCAAAAGGCCATCATTACGTATGAAGACCGTTTTTTTCGATTTCATCCCGGATTTAATCCCTGGGCTCTGGCCAGAGCTGCTTTTCTGGATCTGAAATACCATAAAATTGTTAGTGGCGGCAGTACCATTACAATGCAAGTTATTCGTTTGGAACGAAAAAACCAACCACGATCTCTGTATGAAAAAATAGTGGAAATTTTGCTTGCTTTCCGGTTGGAATTGAGCAATAGTAAAGCGAATATTTTACGATTGTATGCCTCCCATGCTCCTTTCGGGGGGAACGTTGTTGGGCTGGAGGCTGCATCCTGGCGTTATTTCAATGTTGACCCTGATCATCTTTCCTGGGCTGAGGCGGCAACCCTGGCTGTTTTGCCCAATAGCCCCGGATTGATCTATCCCGGTAGAAACCCCTCGCATTTATTAATCAAACGGAATCGGTTACTTGATCTTCTTGAAAAAAATGGGAGCATTGATACGATTACCTGTAACCTTGCAAAAAGTGAAAACCTTCCCAGAAAACCATTTCCACTGCCACAATTGGCTCCTCATTTTTTGGACCGGATGGTAAAAGAGGGAAAATCGGGACAACGGATTCATACATCCATTGATAAAATATTCCAGGAGAAAATTCTGACGTTTTTATCCTTGCACAAACCCTCGCTGGAAGCCAATGAAATTCACAATGCAGCCGTTCTTGTTCTTGAAGTAAACAGCGGAAACATCATAGGATATGCCGGGAATTTACCTGGGGATGACCGGATGGCTCACGGAAACAATGTAGATATTATAACTGCTCCGCGCAGTACCGGAAGTATTTTAAAACCATTTCTCTATGCAGCCATGCTAAATGATGGTTTAATTCTCCCCAATACCCTGATCCCCGACATTCCCATTCAGATCGGGGGGTTCATTCCTGAAAATTATAACCTGACATACGATGGAGCAGTACCGGCAAAGCAGGCTCTTTCCCGTTCCCTGAATATCCCCGCAGTAAAGATGCTTCAAACTTATGGCTATGAACAGTTTTATGCCTTACTCCGGAAAATGGGAATGACAACACTTACCAAACCAGCCGACCATTATGGTCTTTCCTTAATTCTTGGTGGTGCGGAAGCCACTTTATATGACCTTGTGGGTATTTATGCTGGGCTGGCAAAATCCCTGAACAAGTTTAATGAACCATCCACCGGAGTTGATAAAACAGATATCCGTCAGACGGCTTCATTGGATGTTGCTTCGATTTGGCTCACTTTCGAAGCTATGGTTGAAGTGGCACGTCCGGATGAAGAACAACAATGGAAAAGTTTTTCCTCCTCTAAAAAAATTGCCTGGAAAACTGGAACAAGTTTTGGAAACCGCGATGCCTGGTCAATCGGGGTAACTCCGGAATATGTAGTAGGAGTTTGGGTTGGAAATGCATCCGGTGAAGGAAGACCTGGATTGACAGGTATTTCCGTGGCCGCTCCTATTTTGTTTGATGTCTTTAAAGCACTTCCACCAACTTCCTGGTTCGAAATGCCTAAACAAGCCATGATTCAAGTTTCTGTTTGCCGGAGCAGCGGTTACCGGGCATCTACCATTTGCGATGTAATTGACACCATTTGGGTTCCGAAAAATGGTGCAAAAACATCATGCTGCCCGTATCATCAATTGATACATCTCGATAAAAGTGAAAAGTGGCAGGTCAATTCAAACTGTGAATCTCCCGAGAATATGATCCATGTCCCCTGGTTCGTCCTTCCACCTGTTCAGGAATGGTATTATCGGAATAAAAATCCGTTGTACAAACCACTCCCTCCTTTCCGGCCCGACTGTTCTCCACTTTCCGAAGCGAAGAATATGGAGATAATTTATCCAAAAAATAACAGCAAAATCTATGTCCCCATTGATCTGGATGGAAAACCGGGAAGTGTCGTAATTAAAGTTGCCCACCGAAACCCGCAGTATCTTGTATATTGGCACCTGGATGATACGTTCTTGGGAATCACAACACAAATCCATCAAATGGCCATATCTCCTGCAGAAGGGGGACATCACCTTACTTTGGTTGACCAAAAGGGGGAATCTTTGAAAATTATATTTGACGTACTCCCCAAAAAACAGGGCAACAACTAAAGCAGTTCCAATCTTCCGCCTAACGTCTCTCTTCCGCCTCCGGTAAACGTTTTTCAATTCTTTTCTGTTACCTTTGCCAGATAAAATCATTCATTATGATACTTGTTACCGGAGGTACAGGATTGTTGGGTTCACACCTTCTTTTTGAACTTACTAAAGCAGGCAAAATGGTTCGTGCGATTAAACGGAAATCAAGCGATACGGCCATGGTCAGCAAAGTTTTTTCCTATTATCATTCTTCCCCTGCTGATCTTTTCTCGAAAATAGAATGGGTGGATGCCGATTTACTCGATTTTGGATCAATGGAAGAAGCTTTGAAAGGGATCACGGAAATATATCATTGCGGTGCCGTGGTTTCCTTTTATCCCAAAGATCATAAGAAGATGTTGAAGGTGAATATCGAGGGGACGGCAAATCTTGTCAATATGGCCATTGAGAATCATGTCGAAAAATTTTGTTATGTTAGTTCCGTAGCCACCCTGGGAAGGGCAGAAAATAATGATGTTTCAACGGAAGAAACCTATTGGATCCCGTCTAAAAAAAATTCGGTCTATGCCATCAGTAAATATGGTGCTGAACGAGAAATTTGGCGGGGGATGGAAGAGGGTTTAAACGCGGTAATCATCAACCCTTCTGTAATTCTTGGACCGGGATTCTGGAATGATAATTCCGGTCTTTTCCGGTTGGTTTGGAAAGGGCTTAATTACTATACCATGGGAGTAAATGGGTATGTTGATGTGCGGGATATTGCCAGGGCTGCGGTTCTCCTGATGGACCGGAATATATTTGGACAACGTTTCATTTGCTCTTCTGACAACGTCTCTTATAAGGATTTGTTCGGTATGATGGCAAAGTATCTAAATAAACCTGCGCCAAAGATGAATGTCCCTATGTTACTTACCTCTCTGGCCTGGCGGGTAGAATCTGTTCGTTCGTTTCTTACTGGTTCCAAACCCGAAGTTACAAAAGAGATGGCCATTACAACCACCATGACCTATACCTATTCCCATGAAAAACTCTGTAAAACACTGGATTTTAAATTTAAAACAGTAGATGAGTCGATTCGGGAAATTTGTGGTTTTTTCATCAAGGACCATTCATCGTAAAAAAGTGAAATCGGCTTATTTGATCAGATTCCGGTAGTGATAGAAACGGTTTACAATATTATCTACAAATCCTTCTGTCTTATAGTCAATCGGGAAAAAATCCAGAGAATCGGATTTTATTTGTGGCTCTTTTTTTGATCGGCGCAATAAATAATAATCTACATGACGATTCCATTTATTTTTATTCTTCCCGTATTTTTCAGCCTTTTCCCGTGCCACTAAAACCTTTCCGATTCCTACATTGTAAGATGCCAATATAAAATAAATACGTTCACGGGGATCTAAGATATCTTCTGGAAGTTGTTTGTCGAGATATCGCAAATATTTTATACCCCCTGCAATTTGCCGGGAAGGTGCTGCAAGGCTATCAATCCCGAATTTTTTAGCGGTCTCGGGCATCAGTTGCATTAAACCGCTTGCATTTCGCGAAGAAATATGTCCCAAATGGAAATGAGATTCCTCATAAATCAAAGAAGCAATCAAACGCCAATCCCAGTCGATCGTTTTACTTTGTTCCCGAATTATGTTATCAAAAGGAGATAAATGATCGCTATTAACAGAAAAATAACCACTTGATAACCAGTTAATAATACATCGATTGTCAAAATAATCCAAATAGGTTTTTTTCAAATCTCCCGAAGATTTATATTTCTGAAGCCAGTTGTCAATTTCTGACAAAAGCGAATCAGAAGCATGGGCAACCCCCCATCCATAATTGAAATGAGGAACAGCAACAACCGACACATCAACATTACTATAAAATCTCTTATACTCCATTGCAACATTCTCCTGACACAAGGCAAAATGAATGGTTCCATTGGAAACTTTCCGGATCAAATCTTCTTGGCTCAAATCGGCAACTTCTCTCAAACGCGCCCGTCTTCCTGTAGCACGATAAAAGATATGATAAAGACTGCTTAGGAATGAATTCTGGCGAAGATACACAGTATCAGCAGGAAATTCTTTCAAAGTTTTTACATAAGCAACTCCTTTCCGGGAAATGCCCTGATCTTTTTGCTGGACCAGTACCAACCGGGTCTCTCCAAATGGATTGGAAAAATGAACTTTCTTCTTCCCTCCTTGGGTAATGGGAAGGTTCAGGGCAATTACATCGGCAGCATTATGTGATAAATAGTATTCCAACTTGGAAATATCCCTGGCTGCAATTATTTTTAGCGGAACTCCAAGATATTTGGCAAATGATTCTAATAAGTCCAGTTGATAACCCATCGGTTCTCCCCGGTAAATAAAATAGTTAAGCGTATTTTGATCGGTAAGTGCGATAAGATAGCCACGCTCCCTGATTGCCCGTAATGCATCCTTCTTCTCCTCCTCCCGATGGAAGAGACTGCGGGTTACCATAATGGCAACAATCACCACGACCAAGCCCAGAAACATGGGACGCAGAAACTGAAGGCTCTTTTTTGTTTTATTCAAAATATTGGTTTAAGCAATTTTGCGGTATCTCCAAATTGCCAAGCTGACCATTACTATGGCAAACACGACCAGAGAATAGAAGTGTGGGCTGATATCGGCAAATGTAGAGCCTTTTAAAAGGACCATTCTCATAATCCTGATAAAGTACATCAACGGGTTTAACCGATCGATTTGCTGTGCCCAATTGGGCATGCTTTCGATAGAAGTGAACAACCCACTCATCAATATAAATACCACCATGAAAAAGAACGAAACCAACATGGCTTGTTGTTGGGTGTTCGTAATTGTCGATACAAGCAACCCGGTCGCCAAAATTACAAAAAGATATACTCCTCCCGAAAGAAAAATTAACCAAAGGTTACCAACTAATGGAATATCAAATAGTAATTTGCCAAGGAAAAGGCCAAAAGCCAATTCAAACAATGCAATAATCCAAAATGGCGTGAGCTTTCCAACAATAAACTGGATTTTACGAATCGGGGTGACATTGATCTGCTCAATGGTACCGATTTCTTTTTCTCGAACAATGTTCATCCCCGAAAGCAACAATCCGATAATAGTAACCAAAAGGACAAGAATTCCTGGAACCATATAGGTTTTATAATTCAATTTTGGATTGTACCAATAACTATAATCAGTCTGGATGTATTTTAAACCAGCCATCTGTGAGGGATTCAGCCAATCCTGAAGCAATTCACGGTTAAAATCAATTAGGATGGAAGTACAGTATCCACTGCTTAACCCTGCTACTGCCTGATTGATCGCGTTCATTGTAAACTGGACCTTCCCCTGATTTTCTTTTACCAGTTGTCTTTCAAACCCGTCAGGGATCCTGATGATGACATCAACCTTGCTTTGTTGCATAAGATCCATGGCTTCATTGTATGAAAATGTTGTCTGAACTATTTTATAAAAAGGGGATCCTTCATATTTGCTGATGAGCTTTCTGGATGATGTACTGAGATCAAGATCGACTACAGAAACACGGATACTCTTCATTTCAAATGTTGCTGCATTGACTAAAATAAGAAGTTGGATGAGGGGCAGGACGAATATGATCGGAAGCATCCCTTTATTCCTGAAAATCTGTAGGAATTCTTTCTGAATAATGAAGAGGATTGTTCTCATGTTCGTAATTTCTCAGGATAGTCTTACCTTGAATTTTTTAACGCTTAACAGAATGAACAGTAACGTAAAACCAACCAGAATCCCCGTTTCAAAAACAATATACCGAAACCCGTTTCCCTGAAGCATAATACTTTTGATAATTGTGATAAAATATTTTGGAGGCATGAAATAACAAAGCCATTGTAAAATCAAAGGCATATTCTCAACCGGGAAAATAAATCCGCTAAGCAAGATCGTTGGGAGCATAAGAGCCACAAGTGATAACATCATGGCGATTTGTTGACTACTTGTTGTGGTCGAAATCAGAATACCCAGCGAAAGGGCCATGCAGATGAAAAGCAGGCTTTCCAAAAGGAGCAAAGCTACACTTCCCACCACAGGAACACCGAACACAGTGTTTCCAAGAATGATGATGATACAGGCATCCAGGAAAGCCAGAAACACATACGGAAATACTTTTCCGATAATAATCTGAATCGGTTTTAATGGCGAAACCAGCAACAATTCCATGGTTCCAAGTTCCTTTTCCCGGGTAATGGATAAGGATGTCATCAAAGCAGAGATGAGCATCAGCAACATGGCCATCAGACCGGGAACGAACATATACACCCCTTTCATCTGACCATTATACATCATCCGCACTTCCGGAGTGATCTGCATGGGCGCCTTTTCAGCATTCAGTGAGATCAGATAATTTGATAATATTCCCTGGATATAATTGACCAGCATATTTGCGGTGTTGGGATCAGAAGCATCGCCAATGATCTGGACTTTGGCTTTCCCGGTTTTGTCGAGATTTTTTGAAAAATCTGCCCCAAAAATCAACACGAGTTTAACATTCCCATTTCTGAATACTTGTTCAATCTCCTTTGAAGAGTTCAAATTTTTGTCAAGAAGGAAATACCCGGAAGAAAGAACTTTCTCACTGATCTTACGGGTTACTTCATCTTTCGACTGGTCAAGGATCGCGATCCGGGCATCCTTGATTTCATTGGTTATAACATAACCGAAAAGAAGCAACTGCACCGCTGGCATGCCGAAAAGAATTAGCAGGGTACGATAATCCCTGAAAATATGATAGAACTCCTTTACAACAAAACCCAGGAAACGTTTCATCCCTATTTCAGTTTACTTTAGTCCTTGCGAGTTTTAAAAAAACATCATTCATTGATTCTGCATCATACTGTTTTTTCAGGTTTTCAGGTGTGTTGAGGGCGGAAATTTTCCCGTCAACCATGATGGAAACCCGATCACAATATTCCGCTTCATCCATGTAATGTGTGGTAACAAAAACAGTGATCCCATTGCGGGAAGCTTCAAATATCATATCCCAGAACTGGCGTCTTGTTATCGGATCAACTCCCCCGGTTGGTTCATCCAGGAACACGATCTTTGGATGGTGAATGATGGCTACGGAAAATGCAAGCTTCTGTTTCCAACCCAGCGGAATATCGCGGATCAGCATATTTCGGGACTCTTTCATAGCCAGTTTTTCCATCAGAGCAGAAGCCCGTTCTTCAATTACACGCCTCCTGAGACCGTAGATCCCGGCGTAAAACCGGATATTTTCAAACACAGTCAGATCATCATACAATGAGAATCTCTGACTCATATATCCAATGTTTTTCTTGATCTTCTCTCTTTCTTTGTAAATATCAAAACCACCAACAGTTAGCTCGCCTGAGTTTGGATAGGATAGTCCACATAAAATTTTGATAGCCGTCGTTTTCCCTGCCCCGTTTGCCCCTAAAAATCCGAAGATCTCTCCTTTCTTAACCTCGAAACTCAAGCGATCATTTGCAACAAATGAACCGAACTTTTTTACAAGATCTTTAACAACGATAATATTTTCTGCCTCAGGACTGTACATTATTGTTAAATAGCAAAATAATGATGTGGCGAAATTGCGATATTTAAATTCATTGTGGTTTGATCATTAGGTCCATAAAACAGTCTTCTATCGTTGCCTGAATATGGCTGATTTTTATATTTGAATGCCCTTTCTTACAGAGGTATTCATACAAAAAATTTTCAGTCAAAGGTTCTTGTTTGAATGATATGTGGGCCGACTGACCGAATGCAAATACTGTATGCATCTGAGGAATTTGTCGTAGATCATTGAGTAAAGAAAAAATGTCATCCGATTTAATCGAAAAAAGCTGCCGCGGGTATGTTTTTATAACTTCAGATGGTGGACTGATTGCCATGATCTTTCCATTCTGGATTAGAGCTACCCGGTCACAAAGACTCGCTTCATCCATATACGGCGTGGCCACAACAATACTGATGCCGCTATTTTTCAGGCGTTTCAGCATTTCCCAAAATTCAAGCCGGGAAACTGCATCTACACCAGTAGTGGGCTCGTCAAGGATTAGCACCGATGGCTTATGAATAAGAGCACAGGATAAAGCAAGTTTCTGTTTCATCCCGCCGGAAAGTTTTCCTGCCATCCGCTTTTTAAAAGGCTCAATTTGACTGTAAATATCCCGGATCAGATCATAATTTTCAGCAACCGTAGTCCCAAAGACGGTGGCATAAAAATTAAGATTTTCCTCAACAGTAAGATCGGAATAAAGTGAGAATTTTCCCGGCATGTAACCAATGTCCTGTCGGATCTTTCTGAAATCTTTCACCACGTCCAATCCGTTTACCAGCGCTTTACCATGATCAGGAATCAACAGCGTTGTGAGAATACGAAAAAGTGTTGTTTTTCCTGCACCGTCAGGGCCAATGAAACCAAACAACTCCCCTTTGTCAACGGTAAATGAAATGTCATTGAGCGCTTTGACCCGGGTAAAATGTTTTTCAATATGGTCTACGAGGATGGAAAACATATAAAATGGCGAATGGGATCACGTAATCAAACTACTTTTTCGAAATATTTATTATCTTCTTGAAATTCTGGATTATACCAATGGTTTCCATAAATTTTTATTTTTTGTTTAATACATTCAGAAACCGGATTTCGCCTGGCATGCCAATTTTTATGGAACCATCATTTTTTACTCGGATTTTTACGGCATAAACCAAATTTACTCTCTCTTCTTTTGTCTGGATGGTTTTTGGGGTAAACTCGGCTGAAGGAGAGATCCACGAAACGACTCCCTGTACATGAGAATTGGTTTTTTCATCTTTATCAAAGGCAACATCAATTGTTGATCCCAGTTTTATATAGGGAAGCTGAGACCCTCCTACATAAGCTCTCAGGATTATTTCTGAAAGGTCGGCTATCTTATATAATGGTTTACCATAAATGGCCACTTCGTTTTTTTCAGCATATTTTGTCAGGACGGTGCCTTTGATTGGATTGATGATTCGGGATCGGCTAATAGACTGTTCAAGCTGTGCAATTTGCTGTGTTACAGAAGCAACCTGATTTAAAATTCCGCCATTTTGAATCTTTAAAGAGCTGATTTGTTTTTCGATCAGATTCAGGCTGGCAATGATGTCGTCCATTTGTTTCTGAGTAGCAGCGCCATCCCTAAGAAGATGTTCAACCCTTCGTTTCTCAACCAGCACATTTTCCCGATTTTGTTCCTGTACTGCGATTTGGGATGCGATATCATTCTCTCTGGAAGCTGTAGCATCGCGGGTTTCCACCGATTGTTTCCGTTTAAGATATAGATCGGTTGTGTCGATATATCCGACCATTATTCCGGAATCGATGACCTGACCTTCTTCAACATAAAATTTCATGATTTGTCCGGTACCAAGCGAAGATACCATCACTTCAGTAGCTTCGAATGTTCCATACGCATCTGGTTTGTTTTTATCATTGGAACAGGATGTAAACAGTGCAATTACTGCAAGAAATCCGGAAATATATTGTTTCATAGGGGAAGTATTAAGGAATAAAGCTATAATTTACCAATGTTATACAAGTAACAGATTTTGGCTTTAACCAACTGGATTTTATGTATCTCAAGGCCCATCCTGGCTTGGATTTCTTCATTTACCCGAAGAATGTAATCGCTTGAGGTGATCACTCCGTTGGTAAGTTGGGAAGAAGTTGTTTTTGTGATGCCGGTTCGAAGATCAACTAATTCCTGATCTTTTAAAAGGAGATCGGAGAGTTTTGTGATATCTGAGATGTTTTTTTGGGTTGAAACCCTGAGGTTTTTATCAAAAATTTCTTGTTGATTTTTAATGATATCACGCTGTATGTCAAAGATTTTTTTTTCATTTCTATTGGCATTCCAGTTCCAGGGGTTCCAGGTAAGTTTTGCCCCAACCATGGCCATGGGGGCAATGTCGCTAGATAAAAAATTGTAACCCGGCCTCCCAAATCCGAATTGTCCAAAAGCCCATAATTTTGGATTCCATTTAGAAGTAACCATATTTTTCATCAGGGAGATACGGTCTCGTTGTATGCCATAGATCTCATATTCGATTCGTTTATTTTCGTAATTCAAACCAGAGACAGTTATAGCCGGTGTTTGAAAGGCCGACTGTTCATTCATTGGCATCGAAATCAATTCCGATAGCATCCGGATATTGGCGATTCGATCCATGGATAATTCATAAATATTCTGTTCAAGTTTTATAATTTCCGCTTTGATGAGGTCGGCATTCATTTTAAGCGTAGCGCCATTTTTAACTGCCGATTCTACCTCGTTAACCTTTTGGGTAAGCTGCTTTTTTGTTTCCTGTAATAACCTGATATTTTCTTGGGTAAGAAGGATGTTGAAATAAAACTGGTTTATCTGGTCCTTTAGTAAATAAAGGTTGGCATCAACATTTCGTTGGTCAACGTGGAGGTTGAACTTCTCAAGTTTCTTTTGGTAGTTTGTTACATTTCCGTCATAGATGGGTTCACTGATATCCAGCGTGAGTTTATACTGGTCTTTTGGGATTACCGGGCCCTGGAGTTCCGGAAGATTTGCCGGAAGCTGGATAGCTACTTCCGTAACCTCATTTTGCCAGGTGGCACTTCCGTTTACGTTGAACTGGGGAAGATAGTTTTTGTTTAGATTCTTTGTCCTGAGATTATTGGTTTTTTCCAGTAAATCAGTTTGTCGGATCAGGGGATAGGTTTTTTGTATCTGCTGATAACAAAAATCCAGTGTAATCGTGTCCTGGGCATTAAGGGATAACCCGTGGCCTGAAAAAAAGAACACCGATGCAAAGGAACTAATCTTAACCCAGCTTTTTATCTTTTTCATATCCTTTCAATGCGTTTTCAATAAAAACAGGTACAATTTTTTTTCTCTCCTCATAAAACACTGCCATTCTCTCGTCGGAAAGGGAAAAAATCGACTGAAGAAGGGGTTTTGCTACAACCGGAAAAATAACCAGCGCGAGAAGGTTAACATAAAGCTGCAAGGGATCCATATCAATCCCCATTTCATTTTTAAGCTGTTTATGGATTTTTTCCAAAAGCAATTCTGGATTGATATTCTGATTCGTGATAATGTCTCTCAATCTTTCGGGACGATCCTGAAGGGCATTGATAATAAATTGCATGACATAGGAATGTTCCGAAATAAAAATGAGGTATAATTCGACAAAAGTCTCAATTTTCGATATCAGAGTCATTTCCGACATGAAGATCCCCCCCATTTTTGATGCCAATTGCGAAAAAGTATCATTGAACACTTTCTCAAAAAGCAGTTCTTTATTTCTAAAATAATAATGCAGAAGCGACTTATTGATATTGGCCAAATTGGCAATCTCCTGCATCCTTGCTCCATTAAAACCCTTACGGTGAAATACATCACGGGCGGCTTCCAGAATCCGGTTCTCGGTATTATGAGTGATATTTTCCATGATTTTTAAATGAATGGTTTAATCAAATGGTTTAACCAAACGGTCAAATGTACTACAAATTTTTTTAGGTTATACAAAAAATAGAAAAAAATTACCGTGGAATTTTAATTTTCTGTCCCGGGTGTAAGCGACTTGAATTTTTAAAATTATTGATGTTCTTAATCTGGGAAACTGTAACATCAAATTTATCTGCGATATCCCAAAGATTATCACCGGAAAGAACAGTATAAAAAATGAATTTTTGAGAATTGGATGTGGTTGAACGTGAGGAATTCTTAGTAGTAGTCTCCGATTTACCAGCGGAAGCAGTTGTTTTATTTGATGAAACGATTTTAAGTTTTTGACCGGGAACTATTTTTTTTTCGGAAAGCTCATTCCATTTGATCAGTTGTTCAGTAGAACAGTTGTATTTTTTAGCGATGGATCCGAGGCTCTCTCCGGATTTAACAATATGAGTTGTTTTAGGAGATTCACTGACAGGTGGTGAAAGGGTCGTTGACGGAGCGACAACGGAAGTCACTTCTGTTGGTTTTGCTTTTGCTTTGGTTGATTTGGTATAAACTAAAAGTTTTTGTTTTGGCTTGACTGAATTTTTCCGGAGGCTGTTCAGGGATTTCAGGTCATTGGTCGTCATGCCAAATTTTCGGGCAATGGTGGTCATGGTTTCCCCGCTTTTCACAGTATATAGTTCAGTTTCTCTGTAATTGTTATACACCAGCGACATTAAGGAGTCTTTGACCATGCCATTTTTAGTCCTGTAGGCATACAGTGACGTTTCATTATTGATAAAATCCCCAATATATTTTTTACGAAGGCGTAATTTGTATGTATTTCCGGGAGTAGCAGGAATAAAAAGGTGTTTAAAAGAGGGATTAAGAAATGCCAATTCATCCATGGGTATCTCCAACATTTCGGAAATCTGATCGAACGATAAAGGATTGTGTACGGTTACGGTATCAACTTCATAATAAAGGATTCCGGGATCAACAGGATAAATTTTATGTTCATTGGCATACGTAAGTACATAACTAGCCGCTATAAAAGCCGGAACATACGAACGGGTTTCCTTTGGCAGATAGTTTTGTAATGCCCAAAAGTTTTTCATCCCGCCTGACCGCCTGATCGCCTTATTTACATTCCCGGCTCCTGAATTATAAGCGGCTAAAGCCAACGACCAGCTTCCATAAATATCGTATAAATCGCTTAGATGTTCACAAGCGGCAATAGTAGCTTTATAAGGATCAAATCGGTCGTCAACATAAGAACTTACCTTGAGTCCATAAACACGCCCTGTCCCATACATAAATTGCCACAAACCCTTGGCCCCTGCTGGTGAGTTGGCAGTTGGATTTAAAGCAGACTCAATCACAGCAAGATATTTTAACTCAAGAGGCATATTTAATTTGTCGAGCCGTTCCTCGAAAAGTGGAAAATATATTTGTGATAGCCCAAGAATACGGGCAGTTAGTTTCCGTTTTCTGACTGCATACAGCTCTATGAATTTTTTCACATCGGCATTATAAACAAACTCAAATGGAGATTGATCATTCATCTGGGCAATCCGTTCCCGATAAACCGAGTCGGGGAAGACAGGAACATCAGTGTCGGTATAGGAATTCCAGTTTTTATACTGATTGGCATTGGGAAATTCCGCATCTTCGAATATTTTCAGATAGGCTAAGCTGTCAAGCATAAGAACAACCGGATCGTCTTCAATAAATGGTTTCTTTTTCAATAAACTATCAGGCCGAAGAGTGTCTTGAGAAAATAAAAATAATGGGAAAAGGAAGAAGGGAAGACAAAGGAGGAAAACTTTTTTCAATATCATCCAGACAAAGTTTTATCTACTAATTAATCATTTATTAATAACTGCAAAAGTAGTGATTTATTACGTAACCTCCCTTTCCCGGCCTTAGCAAAGGATCCGTTGTTATGGTAACCGTTTGATCTATCAGCGTTAAAACTCAACAAATTTAATGATTTTGAAAGAACTGCGAAAGGCTTAAATTTGCTGCACCAATCATGATATGATGAAAAAAGTATTTACCCTGTTACTTCCTGTATTGTTGCTGGCTTTTTCTACCAGCGCTCAGGATAATTCCAGCATTTCTAAAGGCATTCTGACACACGAAATGACTCCGGATGAGTTGCTTCGCAAAGGGGAAATTGGAAGGAATTTCGTTGAAACCGATCCCCCGGCAGCTGCGATCCGGAATGTTGCTGAATTTAACTATATGCAGGGAGCCCTTGTTCGCTATCCGTTTGGAATTCCAATTTCCCTCATTAAAGAAATGGCTACCGATATTATGGTAACGACCATTGTGGCATCCACAGCACAGAAAAGTACGGTGATCAGCCAATACCTGACCAATGGAGTCGATACAAGCCACTGCAATTTTCTAATCGCACCAACTGATAGTTACTGGACACGGGATTATGGACCCTGGTTTGAATCAGACAGCGCTAATCAGATTGGCATCATTGATTTTCCTTATAACCGTCCCCGGCCAAACGATGACGAAATCCCTAAAAAAATGGCAGAAATGCTTGGGATTCCCTGGTTTGGGATGAATGTTATTTCAACTGGAGGGAATTACATGACCGATGGATTTGGAATCTCTTCATCAACCGATCTGGTATGGTCTGAAAATCCAACACAAACTTCCGCACAAATCGCACAGAAAATGAATAGTTATCTTGGAATTTCGAATTACCAAGTAGTTCCTGATCCAAATATTTCCAGCGATATCGACCATATTGATTGCTGGGGGAAATTCCTCGCCCCGGATAAAATTTTGATTCGTAAAACTTTAATTTCCGACCCGGAGTACAATGCGCTGGAATCGGCTGCTTCTTATTGGGCTTCGCAGGTTTCTTCCTTTGGAAATAATTATAAGGTTTTCCGAGTGATGACCCCTCAAGATCAGCCCTATTCAAATTCGGTGATTCTGAATAATAAAGTACTTATCCCTTTCATGAACTCTCCATGGGATGATAGTGCAAAAACTGTTTATGAGGCAGCCATGCCGGGTTATCAGGTAATCGGATTCACTGCAAATCCTTCCACCCCCTGGTTGTCGACCGATGCCTTGCATTGCCGGGTGATGGGAATCGCCGACATCGGGCTGCTTTACATAAAGCATATTCCCCTGACGGGGAACCAGCCTTGTGAATCAGATTACGAAATCTTTGCCGAAATCTTTGCCAGCAGTCACCAACCAATTATCGATGATTCGGTAATTGTTCAGTACCAGGTAAACGGTGGCCCTTATCATCAGGTATTGATGCTAAACACAACAGGTCATTATTACAAAGGAATCATTCCCAAACAATCTGCTGGAAGTGTGATAAAATATTATTTAACTGCCGCAGATCAATCGGGACGACATGCTTCAGCTCCTTTCATCGGATCTGCCGACCCTTATACATTTCAAACTACCTATACCAACCTTACTCCAATGCCCGATACTTTGTGGTTTATCACACCAGATGATTGTCTGGAAGGAAAAATTACCCAGCTTCACAATTTTCTTGCCGATGGAATCAATCTGACTTCAGTGCAGCAAAATGGTATTTCGATTCCCTGGTATGTGGATTCAATGTCGGTAAGTACCTTACCATATATGGTTAATTCCGGAGATAGTTTTGCCATCCGTGTGAGATCGATTGTTCCCCTTAAGCAAGTTGCCGGAGAGATCTTTGTCATTGATACATTAAATTTCACAACGTCTACAGGAAACAATCGAGTCATTATTATGTATAATGCTGATCTGCTCCAGAGAATTCAAAATGTTTCATCGGATGTAGTACTTGGAAATTGTTATCCGAATCCATTCACCGAAACAACAAATATTCCGGTTAATCTGAGCAGAAAAGAGAAGATGGTTGTGGATATCCTGAATATTACTGGTAAAGTGGTAAAACGAATCTGTTCAAAATTGTTTGATGCAGGGAATTCATCTGTTTCATGGGATGGAACGAATGAAGCAGGAGAAAAATTGAATGGAGGAATTTATATCTGCAGGATCACGACGCAAAAAAACATTATGACAAAACGATTGGTACTGATTCGTTAACCCCGGGTTTCGGGTCTCATTTGCGGAAAAAAGAGAACATCCTGAATGGAAGAAGAGTTGGTCATGATCATGGTCAATCGGTCAATTCCAATACCCAGACCTGCTGTGGGTGGCATACCGAACTCCAGAGCACGCAAAAAGTCTTCATCAAGAACCATCGATTCATCATCGCCTCGTTTTCCTAATTCTAACTGCAACTCAAACCGCTCCCGCTGATCAATAGGATCATTTAATTCTGAAAAAGCATTACAAAGCTCTTTGCCATTGCAAATTGCCTCGAAACGTTCAACCAAACCATCTTTCGTACGATGCTTTTTGGCAAGGGGGGACATTTCTATCGGATAATCGGTAATAAAGGTAGGTTGGATTAAAAAAGGTTCGCACTTTTCTCCAAAAATCTGATCTATGATCTTCCCCTTGGCCATCGTCGTATCAAGAGGGACTTCCAGTTTTTTTGCTATGGCCACGAGTTCTTCCTCTGTTTTACCTTCTATATCAATTCCAGTAAAATGTTGGATCACTTCAAACATGGTAAAACGCTTCCATGGCCGTTTGAAGTCAATCAGATTTTCTCCCACTTTAATCTCGGTTGTCCCATGTAAATCAAGAGCAATCTTCTCCACCATTTCTTCTACCAGTTTCATCATCCATTCATAGTCTTTATAGGCTACATAAAGTTCCATCTGAGTGAATTCAGGATTGTGAAAACGGTCCATCCCTTCATTCCTGAAATCTTTGGAAAATTCAAACACACCATCGTATCCACCAACAACTAAACGTTTGAGATACAATTCATTAGCGATACGAAGGTACAAAGTCATATCCAATGAATTGTGATGCGTTTTAAAAGGACGGGCAGCCGCTCCACCATAAAGTGGTTGTAGAATAGGCGTTTCAACCTCCAGGTATGATTTAGAAGCCAGATATTGACGCATTGAGTTTATCAGCAGATTACGTTGGATAAAAACTTCACGCACTTCTGGGTTTACGATCAAGTCAACATATCGTTGCCGGTAACGTTGTTCAGGATCGGTAAAAGCATCATAAACCGTATTTTCTTTTTCTTTAACTATCGGTAGTGGACGCAGCGATTTACTCAGAAGTCTCAACGATTTAACATGAATGGTTATTTCGCCCATTTGGGTGATAAATACGAATCCAGTCACACCGATAATATCACCAATATCAAGAAGTTTCTTAAAAACGGTATTATATAAGGTTTTATCTTCGCCAGGACAAATATCGTCGCGTTTTACATATAACTGAATCCGGCCACTTTCATCTTGGATCTCAACGAAAGAGGCAGCCCCCATGATCCGCCGGCTCATTATTCTTCCGGCCATGCTTGCCTGCTGATATAGTGAACAGTTGGCAGTAAAATTTTTTCTGATTTCTGCAGCTTTTACGTTTACTTCGAAAGTATCGGGAGGATAAGGATTGATTCCTGCTTTGATCAGCTCTTGTAATGAATTTCTTCGAATGGTTTCTTGTTCACTGAATCCGGTTGTCATATTTGAAAATTTCGGCAAAGATAATGAATTACGACAAAACATCGTGAAGTACCCGATGTGACAGGACTCCGCTAAATCCCGGGAGATGTAACTGATAATAAAGGAGGATGGTTTCCAAGAATTCCTTTCTGGCTTTTGGAGTCAGAACAAGATTTTCAAGGTCACTTTTCATAGGAGAAAGAAAATAATCAGAATAACAAAGCAATCGATAAAAAAGGCTGCTATTGGGAGGGGCAAGATATTGAGGATGGTCGGGAATACTTTTCTGGAATTGACCTTCCCGGAGGTTGAATATTGGGGTAGAGGAGGAATAATTCAATTGAGGAAAGATTCCAAGATGGTGACAAAGCTGGAGGCAAAAAAATAAATGAAAATTATTGTCGGTTGAAGTCAACTCATCGAAATAAATCAATGCCAGCCATAAAAATTCAAATAATCCATCGTTGGGTTCTTCTTCACGGATCGATTTATATAGCAATTCGTTGAGAAACAGAAGCACAGAACTTTTCCTGATATCGAACGGGATCGTTGCAAAGGGATGGGCCAGGTGAATTTCTTTGGCCGACTGGATGGACTTTCTTTCCCTGTGATATACAACCAAGTCGAGCAAGGTAAGCGGTTGAAACAAACCTGGTTTGATTTTAGATTTTGGATTACGGATACCTTTGAACAAATATGATTGAAGACCGAAAACCTGCGTGTAAATTTTTACAATCAAACTGGTTTCGGAAAATTTAATGGAATGAAAAACAATTCCTTTGGTAGACTGAAGCATCAATTGATGATCAGGATTTTTGTAACGACTTTTTCTGAAGCAGTGTCATTGGCAGCAAATACCAGATATACGCCCGTGTGTGCTTTTTGTCCGTTAAAATTTTTCCCGTCCCAAATTGCTTGCCCGCCTTCAGCACGGGTCGAGTAAACCAGGTTCCCATTAATATCGGTAATTCTGACCTGAGCATTGTTTACCAGTCCTTTAATGGCAATGAATCCATCATAACCCGATTTTACCGGGTTCGGGAATGCATAAACATTTTCATTGGTATCCCCTCCAGGTGTAGCAGTTCCCCGGAAAGAGATCACCCCATTATCGGTACCGAAAAACACATCTCCACCCTTGTTAAGAGTAATACAAACGATCCGATCCGATAGCAATGGGCTGTTCTCTGAAGTGAAGTGGTATATTTGTTTTGTACCATCTTCCGAAAAAAGAAAAACTCCACCACGGTCGGTCCCAATCCATTTTTGATTGGCCCCATCCACAGCGATTGCAGTAACAGTTTCATTCTCAAGCAGATATTGGGTATAAGACCCTTGCTGTACTAAAATACGTTGGCAATCAAAATTTTGCCCGGTGAAAATATTTTCCGGAGAATAAAAAACGGCAACTCCAATTTCTGTACCGATCCATATCTCTCCATTTTTATCTTCTGCCATCGCGAAAACATTGTTTCCTGGAATATTTCCACTTCCAACAGCACTATTCATTAAAATTGATTGATCATCGGCAGTGTTTTGTGGGGTTCCGTTATCTGTGAATACTAAAATGGAGTTAGGATTCATGGTTCCATATCGAAGTTGGATCCATTTTTGACCCAGTTTATTGATCATGATTTGGCCCATATCAATTGAACTCGCAATAGGAATATTAAATCCAGTCCACTGTGTTCCTTTTTTCATTGAAAGTGTAATTTCACTATTGCCGGTGACTACCCATAAATTTCCTTCTGCATCAAAAGTCAATCCCCCAACCCGGATATCATCATCAACGCCCCCTGTGTAATGCCGCAATGTACTGTTGGTTTGATCGTATCGTGTAATGGCCGAATCGTTGTACAATTCAACCACTCCTTTCCCAAAGGAGCCGGCAAACACATGTTTCGTATCAAACGGATCAGGTGCAATGCCTATAATATCATAGGCAGAATTCATTAATGGGCTATTATAGCCAGCTATATTTTTCCAGGTTGAATTATCAAAATGATAAACCTGAGCCTGGGTATAGGTCGGTTCATAGTTTGTCTTTCTTCCTCCCGGGGCGATATAAAGATTATTTCCCAGGCAGCTCATACTAAATGCCGAAGCAGAAAGCGGTCCACTGAGGTTAAAATAGTGCATGACATTTGGAATCATATCATAGTTGATCAGCCCTGAATAGGTGTCACAAATCCAAAAGGTCCCCTCACGATCAGCAATTGCGTCTATGGGATATGGATTTCCACCATTATAATAACTCCAGATTGTTGTGACAGTTTCCAGATTAACATTGTAAACGGTGACGAAAGAGTTGTAAGAGATCAGAATATATTTGCTGTTTGATTCCAAATGGCGAACCGGATTATTCACAGAAAGATTCCACTTTATCCATTTCCCGTTTTCAAAATAATAAATGGTATCAGTTGTAGCTGTCCCGGTTTTCTTGTTGACGAAGACTTTATTTCCGAAAGTAGTGATCGAACTGTATTTGGCTGTAGTATCAATACTATGATCTTTATGCCAGGATGCATAATTGGCCAAATTGGGATCAGGCAGATATGCTTTATATATTCCCTTTTCGGTGGCAGCAAACAAACTGTCCTGTGCGTCGGTAGTAAGGGCCAGCACATTCACCTGGCTTCCCTGGCTACCAATGTAATAGGTATCACGAATTTCTTCTTTCACAAGGTCTACAACAACGATTCCAAAACCACAGGACAGGTAAATATTTTTACCCTGAAAAAAAATATTGTTAATGGTCTTGTTTCCCAGAATCTGCTTACGCTTGATGTCAGAAATATTGATGACGGTATTGTTTTTTATCAGGTCGATGTTGGCATTGGTATAGGCGATGACGAGAGTCTGGTATTCGGAATTATAATTGATACAACTGATCCCGATATCAGAAAGGCCATTGATTTTAGTAATTCGGGTTACACTCAGGTCATCCTTGTTCACAGAAAAAACTGCATAGGGGGTGGAGGCATAAATTTTATCTCCCGCATCCGTCACAGAATTGACCAATGTATAGGGCAGTTCATCACGCCATTGTCCGATAGGAACCTGTTGTGCGAAATTTTGGAGAAAACAAAAAAGGAAGGAAAAAGTAAAAATTGCGGAAATAATTTTCATAAAATGAAGATTTTGGATACGTTATGCCAACTTTTAATAACTGATTTTCTCGGAATTTATTGTAAAAAAAATCAGGGTTTTCAAAGGATCATTCCGGCGGCAACTGTCTCATTGGTTGATTCATCAATCAAGATCAAGCTCCCGGTTATCCTATTGGAAGTGTATGGATCAATGAACAGTGGTTGAGTTGTTTGTAAATGAACCCGGGCAATATCATTCATTTTAATGGTTTTATTGGTCGTGATTTTTTCCAGGGTATTAATATTTAGAACATAATCGACTTCTTTTACAATACAACGAACTTCACGGGTAGTATGCTTCAGAACATAACGGACATCGAATTGAGGGGGTCTGGGATTCATCCAGCAAATCATGATGTCAATATAGCTACTTTCAGTTGGCAGATCACTAGCACTTACAATCATGTCACCACGGCTGATATCAAGATCGTCTTTAATGGTAAGTGTTATTGACATCGGAGGATAGGTCTCTTTCAATGGACCATTGAAGGTGTCAATAGATACTACTTCGCTTTGCAGATGACTGGGCAAAACGATAATTTGATCTCCAGGTCGGAAAAATCCACCAGCAACCCGTCCGGCATATCCGCGATAATCATGATATTTGTCAGATTCCGGCCGGATTACATATTGAACCGGGAAACGAGGGTGAACAAGATCATGATCCTGGCTGATTGGGATGGTTTCTAGAACCTGTAATAATGTTCCTTCATTAAACCAAGGCATGTTCATCGATGGTTTCACCACATTATCACCATGTAGTGCGCTGATGGGGATAAACCGGATATCCGTTTTCGGAAACACCTGATCAGCAAACTTCTGGAAATCTCCGGCTATATTAAGGAAAACATCCTGACGATAATCCATCAGGTCCATTTTATTAATACAGACGATAATGTGAGGAATCCCTAAGAGGGAAGCCAAATAGGCGTGCCGGTAAGTCTGCTCAATCACCCCGTTACGGGCATCAATGAGCACGATGGCAGCATTGGCAGTGGAAGCTCCGGTAACCATATTCCGGGTATATTGGATATGGCCGGGTGTATCGGCGATGATAAATTTCCGTTTAGGAGTAGCAAAATACCGGTACGCAACATCGATGGTGATCCCTTGTTCCCGTTCTGCTCGCAGTCCATCGGTAAATAAAGCCAGATTCAAGTGCTCATTCCCTTTTTGAATACTGGCTCGTTTTACAGCATCAAGCTGATCCTCAAAAATAGACTTACTGTCGTATAAAAGCCTTCCAATGAGTGTGCTTTTTCCATCATCAACACTTCCTGCTGTAGTAAATCGCAACAGTTCCATGTCAAGATAAGCCTTACTCGAAAAAATATCTTTCATTAAAAATATCCCTCTTTTTTCCGATCTTCCATGGCTGCATCAGATCGTTTATCATCATACCGGCCACCACGTTCTGTTATTCTGGTTGCAGCTATTTCCTGAATAATATCTTCCACGGTATCGGCAGTAGAAAGAGATAATCCGGTACAACTGATATCCCCCACAGTCCGGCAACGAACCTGCAGGGTTTCAATTTTCTCAGTTGGTTTCATTTCCATAAAAGGAGCAGCAGCAAGCCAAACCCCGTCACGAAAAAAAACCTTCCGTTCATGAGTAAAATAAATGCTTGGAAGGTCAATTTTTTCGGCAAGAATATACTGCCATATATCCATTTCTGTCCAATTGCTGATAGGGAAAACCCGAAAATGTTCTCCCATCCGTTTTTTCCCATTGAAAAGATACCAAAGTTCAGGACGTTGATTTTTTGGATCCCACTGTCCGAAGCTGTCGCGATGTGAGAAAAAGCGTTCCTTGGCACGCGCTTTTTCTTCATCTCTTCTTGCTCCTCCAATGGCTGCATCATATTTATTTTTCGCTATGGTATCTAGTAAGGTAACAGTTTGTAACAAATTCCTGCTGGCATTAATTCCCTGTTCTTCCACGACCCGTCCGGAATCGATAGATTCCTGTACAGAGCCAACGACCAGTTGTGCTTGTAATGACGATACTAGTCGATCTCTAAAATCAAGGGTTTCCATGAAATTATGACCAGTGTCAATATGAAGCAGGGGAAAAGGAATTTTAGCAGGATAAAATGCTTTACGTGATAAATGAACTAAAACAATGGAATCTTTTCCGCCTGAAAACAGCAAAGCCGGATGTTCAAATTGTGAAGCAACTTCACGCAAAACATAAATTGCTTCCGCTTCCAGCTCGTTCAGGTGCGTCAACTGATAATCGATTCTCATTTCCTACTGTCTCTTATGATTTCCCAAATATTCGCTGAAGAAATGTTTTTTTCTTGGAAGAATCTTTATCGTCAGAATAGTACCCATATCCATACCCATATCCGTATCCATATCCATACCCATACCCATAACCATATCCGGAACCGTATCCATACCCATATCCGTAACCGTATCCATATGAACTCCGGGTGAGCTTCACATCATTAATCAATATTGCGAGATTATTGATCTCACGGAGTTCCATATCGCGGATGATGGAAGCAAATATCTTTTTATGAGTAAAGCCTTGCCGTACCAAAAATAAATTTGCATCGACATGTCTCATAAGAAGAAAAGCATCTGTTACTAAACCCACTGGAGGAGTATCGAGGATGATGTAGTCATAAATTTCCTTGAGTTTGAAAAACATTTCCTTGCATTTTTCAGAAGCAATAAGTTCCGCCGGATTTGGAGGTACCGGTCCGCCTGTAATGATGTCAAGATTTTCAATGCCAGAGAATTGAATGATATCTTCCAATTTGCTTTTGTTGATCAGATAAGAACTGATCCCTTCGGAATTGGTAAGTCCGAAGTCTTGATAGATTTTTGGTTTCCGTAAATCAAAACCCATTAAAAGCGTCTTTTTCCCATATAAGGCAAAAATAGAAGCTAAGTTAATGGAAACAAAAGTTTTTCCGGCGCTAACCATATCAGAGGTCACCAGGATGGTTTGTCTTTCCTTCCCTTTCAGGAGGTAATTGATATTTGTCCTGACCGAACGAAAAGACTCGGCAATGGTCGATTTCGGAGAGTCAATCACCGGAATTTTACTGGCTTTGTCATTGTGTATTACATGTCCGACGATCGGAAGTTTGGTTACCTTTTCAACATCTTCCCGTTCCATGACCATATCATTGAAATAATCCTTTCCCAGAATATAAAGGATGGGAAGAATAATTCCCAGAATCAGAGCAATGATATAATTGAGGCTTTTCTTTGGATATACCGGAGATAAACCAACTCCACTTGCTTCGTCAAGGACTTCATTATCGGAGAGGTTGGCAGCCTGTGTAATCTGAGCTTCCGACCTTTTCTGAAGCAGGTAGGTGTATATTGCATCAGTCAGTTTAAACTTTCTTTCAATGCCAAATAATACTCGTTGTGTTTCGGGAAGATTACTGATTCGGGAATTGATTGATGACACCCGGCTATTGATCTCTTTCAAGGCAATTTCATTCGAATTTATTGCACTTTTAACATTTTCATACAATGCATTTTTGGTCGTCGTAATCTGCAAATCAATGGCTCTTAGGCTGGGATTCTTGTCCATGGAATACTGCGATGCCTCTGTCCTTTTCATGTATAACGCGGTCAGTTGCATGGTCAGATCATTCAGTACTGTATTGTCAATACCCATGGATGCAGGAACAATCAATTCATCGAGCTTTCGATTTTTTTCGATGTATTCCTTCATATTCAAAAGATACTTTGATTTGACAATCAGAACGGCTTTCTCGTCCTGAAGCTGCATCATTTTTTCGAATACCTGCTTGGCCTCATCATCCAGATTCATGATCTCCTTGTTGGTCCGGAAAAGCATCAGCGCTTTTTCAGATGAATTCAAAGAGTCGGAAATTCCCTGTAATTCATTGTCAATAAAAGAAATTGTACGGATTGCCACAACGTTCTTACGTTCCAATCCCTTGGCTAAATATTCTTTTGTTAACGAATTCAGAAAATCTGTAAGTTTCTTTACGTTTTCTCCTTTGAGTTTGATCTCAACAATAGATGCTTCTTTATTAATGGGTTCAAGGCTGAACGATTTAAATTCTTTCGCCAATCCGTCATAATCCTTGAAAACAAATGAAAATGATTTTTTCAAGTCTTTGTAAGGATCAAAATTGTCATTTACCAACACTTTGAATTTAAAGTCTTTCGTTTGAATGGTTTGTCCTACCGAAAAAGTTTTATCAATTGAAATATCTTCTTTTCGGTCTTCCACCATCCGTTGCTTTGAATAAATATACATTTTTGCTTCTTCATCTTTGGCTTCGAGGCGGAATTTGTCTTTTGAAATAAAATTAACATTAAATTGGGCACCAATGGGCTGAGGATAAGCCGTATCCATAATTACTTCGAAAGGACTGCTTTTGTAAAGTTCTTTCGTCATAAAATTATCTTCGCTGAAATAGGATACTTCGAAACCGATTTTTGTTAGCGTCCGATAAGTCAACGAGTAGGAGGAAAGCACCCCGATCTCGTTTTGTAAGTTCTGCATGTTGTTAAAAAGCCCCATTCCCAATAAATCCTGGGGATTCAGCTTGTTTTCCGATTTGTCCTTAATCAGAACCGTTGTTTTTACCTCATATATCGGTTTGGTATATTTATTAAAGATAAAAGCAATGATAATGGCAATAAATATGGTAACAGCAAAGAAGTACCAGTAACGGTAAAATTTAAAAAGGATGGCTTTATAGTCAACAGATTGCTGTTGTTCGTTGAAATCCTGAATATTCTCGTTCACGGGCAAAATTATTTGTTAAAGTAATTAATCAGCAAGAGGGCTGTTGAAATTGAGGTAAGCACGATGGCCCATGGGAAAGTAGTCCCAAATCCCCATCGTTTATACCCCAGAGGAATTACGTAAATGATATCGTTAGGTTGTAAATAATAATAATCAGATTTAAGAATCTTATCACTGGTCAGATCGAGATAATTAACTTTTGATCCTCCTTTTGTAAGACGGATCAATGCTACCCGGTTGCGGTTGGCAAATTCGGTCATGTCTCCAGCCAGGGATAGGGCTTCAAAAATATTGATATCATCTTTATAGATCGTAAATTCCCCGGGGCGGTTTACTTCTCCAACTAAGGTAATCTTGAAATTAACCATTTTTACGACTACCGTTGTCTCCTTTAAATATTCATTAATCAATTGCTGAATCATCGACTTCACCTGATCAACCGTTAAATCCCTTACAATAACTTTACCGATAATGGGAAAATCAATTGTCCCCTCCGTTGTAACGCTGTAGCTATTTAAATAAATAGATGCATCATTGGCATAATCATTATAGGAATTGGTTCCCGATTGTTTATTAAAAAAGAGAAATGCTTTTTCATCCAAGCTAAAAACCCTGATATACAGATTATCTTTGGGTTGAATTTTATAGTCAATATTGTGGGTGTTATTATAAAAAACGGAAGTGTCATGCTCCAGTTGTTTTTGGAGATAGATGATCTTTTTTTGGGGAACGCAGGACGAAAAAATGAAAATTAATAAAGAAAGATAAAGGCCAGTTTTTATGGATAATAATAGATGGTGTTTCATAGAGAACTTGAATTGAGAACGCAAAAATACATTTTTTGATAATTAATTCAAAGGACATTGGTTATTTATCCTAAATATTCCCTAAGATTCAACTGTTTCACCAATCATTGTGGCAGAAGTAACACTGAGAATTTTGACCTTGATTAAATCACCAGGCTGGGCAATGGTTTTGGAAAATACAACAACTTTGTTTTGAATGGTACGGCCAAAATAGTGGTCTTCCGATCGCTTTGAACGTCCCTCAATAAGTACTTGAACTGTTTTCCCGATTTCCAGTTTGTTCCTTTCAAGGGATAATTTTTGCTGAAGTTGAATAATCTCTTGGAGACGTTGGTCTTTTATACCTGTTGGAACATTGTCTTTCAGTGTTTCTGCTGCCAGAGTCTGTGGCCTTTCAGAATATTTAAACATATATGCTGCATCATAACCAACCCATTCCATCAACGAAAGAGTATCCTGGTGGTCAGCTTCTGTTTCCTCGCAGAATCCGGAAATGATGTCGGTCGAAATGGCACAATTCGGAAGAATTCTGCGAATGGCCTCAATCCGCTCCATATATTGTTTTCGGGTATATTTGCGGTTCATCAGACCAAGGATATGATCACTTCCAGATTGTACGGGCAAATGGATCGCTTTGCAAAGATTGTCATGACGAGCAATGGTATAAAGCAATTCATCGGAAATATCTTTGGGATGTGAAGTGGCAAAACGGATGCGTATCCGGGAATTCACTTCTGCTATCAATTCCAGAAGCTGTGCAAAATTAATTGTCCCCTCTTCATTTGTCCATCTATAAGAATTTACATTTTGTCCGAGAAGGGTAACCTCCCGGTACCCTTTTTCAAATAAATCCTTGGTTTCCTCGATAATGGAAGCAGCATCACGGCTTCGTTCCTTTCCACGGGTAAATGGAACGACACAATATGAACAATAATTTTCACACCCCCGCATAATAGAAATAAAAGCCGAAATCCCGTTGGAATCAATACGAACCGGAGAGATGTCGGCATAGGTTTCATCGGTTGATAAAATGGTGTCAATCGCGGGAATCTCTTTGCTAATCTGACGGATAAGGTCCGGTAAATGACGATAAGAATCTGGTCCTGCGACCAGATCAAGTAGTTGTTCTTCTTCAACTAAAGCCAAACGGGTTCGATCTGCCATACATCCCAGCAACCCAATCACTAGCTTCGGATTTTTTTTCTTTAATGATTTGAAATAATAAAGTCTCTTTCTAACACGATCCTCTGCATTTTCACGAATGGAACAGGTATTGATAAAAATAATATCGGCTTCCAAAACGTTGGGAATCAATTCATATCCATCATTTGTTAAAATGGAAGCAACGATTTCACTATCAGAAAAATTCATCTGACAGCCATAGGTTTCAATAAATATTTTATTGTTTTTTTTCATGAAGCGTATTACCCTCCCGGTAACTTGACTGATTAAGGATAAAAAAGTGGTACAAAGGTAAGGATTAAGTTAATTGTCTTACTTTTGTGCCGGATTTCGAAAACTAAAAACGGTATCCAAATGACAAAGAACTTAGTAATTGTTGAGTCTCCAGCCAAAGCCAAAACCATTGGTGGTTTTTTAGGGAATGATTTTACGGTGAAGTCGTGCATGGGACATGTAGCTGACTTGTCAAAAAAGGATCTTGGAGTTGATATTGAAAATGGATTTCTGCCACGTTATGTCATATCTCCGGAAAAAAAGAAAATTGTTTCCGAATTAAGAAAACTTTCGCAAGATTCTGAAATAGTGTGGCTTGCGTCTGATGAGGATCGGGAAGGAGAAGCCATTGCATGGCATTTGATGGAAACTCTTGGTTTGGAAGAAAAAAACGCCAAACGGATTGCCTTTCATGAAATTACAAAAACAGCCATTTTTGAAGCAATCGAATCTCCAAGAAAGATTAATATTGACTTGGTAAATGCACAGCAAGCACGTCGTGTTTTAGACCGCTTAGTTGGATTTGAATTGTCCCCGTTGTTGTGGAAAAAGATAAGACCATCATTATCTGCCGGTCGTGTGCAATCCGTTGCGGTTCGTCTCATCGTTGAGCGGGAAGAAGAGATTAAAAACTTTAAAAGCACTTCGGCTTTCCGAATTCTCGGAGAGTTCATTGTACAAAATGGCACCAAAAAAAAATTCGTCAAAGCTGAATTAAACAAACGTTTTTCCAGCAAAGATGTAGCTGTTGCTTTTTTAGAAAAAAATTTTGGAAGTACTTATACAGTGGAAGAGGTTGACACAAAACCGGCAAAAAAATCTCCTGCTCCTCCATTTACCACATCAACACTTCAACAAGAAGCATCTCGTAAACTCGGATTTTCCGTGGCTAATACCATGCGCGTTGCCCAGGAACTCTATGAATCCGGGCAGATTACCTATATGCGTACCGATTCTGTAAATTTATCGCAAATGGCCTTGGCAATGGCACGCCAGGAAATCACCGATAGTTTCGGTGTCCCTTATGTGAAAACTCGGAAATTTACTACCAAAACCAAAGGAGCGCAGGAAGCCCATGAAGCCATACGGCCCACCTACCTCAACCATAAAACCATTGAGGGGGATAAATCACATAAACGGCTGTATGATTTGATCTGGAAACGCACTATCGCTTCCCAGATGGCTGATGCTGAATTGGAAAAAACCAATGTCATCATCGGAATAAATAATGCTGAAGAAAAGTTTATTGCCAGGGGAGAAGTTATTAAATTTGATGGTTTCCTGAAAGTTTATATGGAATCGACAGATGACGAAGAATCAAACGGTGAAGAAGGGATGCTCCCTCCCTTATCAAAAGGCGAAAAACTTGACTTGAGTGAAATGATAGCCCAGGAAAAATTTACCCAACAACCTTCCCGGTATACAGAAGCTACTTTGGTAAAAAAAATGGAAGAACTTGGAATTGGACGGCCTTCTACCTATGCTCCAACAATTTCCACCATTCAAAAAAGAGGATATATCATCCGGGAAGATCGTCCGGGATATGTTCGCAATTATACTTTGATCACGCTAAAAAATAAAGTAATTAAGGAAGAGATTAAATCGGAAAATGTAGGTTTTGAAAAGTCCAAACTATTCCCTACCGATATAGGTACCCTGGTCAACAATTTTCTGGTAGAACATTTTACCAATATCATGGACTATAATTTTACTGCAAATGTTGAGGAAGAATTCGACCAGATTGCACTAGGAAAACTGGTCTGGAATGAAATGATTAAAGAATTTTACTTCCCATTTCATGCTCAGATTGAAGGGACTCTGGAAAATACTAAAAAAGTCAGCGGCGAAAAACTTCTTGGTACAGATCCTCAAAGTGGCCAATCCGTTTTCGTAAAAATCGGACGTTATGGACCCATGGTTCAATTGGGAGTAACCGATAATGAAAAAAAACCCAAGTTTGCTGCCCTGAAAAAAGGGCAAAGTATCGATTCCATTTCTCTTACCGAAGCGATGGATTTATTTAAATTGCCAAGAACCCTTGGTGAATTTGAATCTGAAGATGTTACCGTTGCAATCGGCCGGTTTGGTCCATATATCCGTCATAAATCTCTGTTTTACTCGCTTCCTAAACAAGACGACCCGTTAACGGTAGAGCTCAACCGGGCCATTGAGATCATTTTGGCAAAACGACAAGCAGACAGCCAGAAAATCTTGCATGAATTTAAAGAAGACCAAAAGGTGATACAGGTTTTAAATGGACGATATGGGGCCTATATCTCTTTTAAAAAAGAAAATTTTAAAATTCCTAAGGGGAAAGACCCAAAATCCTTGACCCTGGAAGATTGCAAAACAATTATTGCCAATACACAGCCTTCAAAATCAAAATTGAAAAAGAAAAAGTAATATCCCATGGATGTTTCTACTTTTTTTGAATCTGTAGATCTGCAGGAATTTCCCATCATCGGTGATAATTCTGCGCAGACCCGTTTGGGAAACACTATCCGAATTTTTTCTGATGAGCGTGATTTTCCCGACTATTCTTCCTATGAACTTGCCCTCATCGGGGTAAAAGATGACCGGAGCGCCATCAATAATGAGGGATGTGCCTTTGCGCCTGACATGGTACGAAAATATCTTTACCAACTAAACACCGGGCCTTACCCCATCAAACTGGTCGACCTTGGCAATATTAGAAAAGGGCATGCTTTATCCGATACCTATTTTGCTGTTAGCTCTGTAGTGGCTGAATTGTTATCCAACAATGTTTTCCCAATTATTATTGGAGGTAGTCAGGATTTGACATACGCCAATTATCAGGCATATCAAAGCCTGGGCCAGATTATCAATATTGTGGCAGTTGATCCCATGTTTGATTTGGGGAAATCAGAACAGGAACTTACATCACAATCGTATCTGAGCAATATTATTCTGCACCAACCTAATTATCTTTTTAATTACGCAAATATAGGATACCAGACTTATTTTGTCGATCAGGAAGCCTTGAAACTGATGAAAAACTTGTTTTTTGACACCTATCGACTTGGCATAGTTCGTGAAAGTCTGGAAGAAGTTGAACCAATCGTTCGAAACGCTGATATGCTGAGTTTCGACATCTCTTCTGTACGTATTTCTGATGCGCCTGGAAATGGGAATGCTACTCCCAACGGTTTTTATGGAGAAGAGGCTTGTCAGATCATCCGTTATGCAGGGTTATCGGATAAACTTACTTCCATTGGATTTTATGAAGTAAACCCTTCCTTAGATCATGCAGGCCAAACCTCGCATTTGGTGGCTCAGATGATCTGGTATTTCCTTGATGGATTTTATAATCGTGCCCATGATTTTCCATTTCGTAACGAAGAGGACTATCTGAAATATCGTGTAAGCATCCGGGATCATAAAGAGGAGATCGTTTTCTTTAAAAGTAAAAAAACAGATCGATGGTGGATGGAGATTCCTCTCCCCATGGAACAAAGGATCAAATACGAAAGACATTACTTAGTACCTTGCTCCTATAAAGATTATCAAACTGCCTGTGAAAATGATATTCCGGACCGATGGTGGATGGTCTATCAAAAGCTCATGTAGGCTTTAGTTAACCCAACCTGGCGGGATTTTCAGTCAGAAAACTTTTCCATCCGGAAAATTTTTTTCCGGTTTCCGGATGTCCCTTTTGAAAATAATGACAAACAGCTGCTGCTAAACCGTCGGTTGCATCCAATGTTTCTGGAATTTTCCGGATTTCCAATAGTCTTATCAACATATTGGCAACCTGCTCCTTTGATGCAGCCCCTTTCCCGGTAATCGATTGCTTAATTTTTCTAGGGGAATATTCAAAAAAAGGAACAGATCTCGACAATGCTGCTGCAATTGCTACCCCCTGCGCCCGTCCCAATTTAAGCATTGATTGAACATTTTTCCCAAAAAATGGAGCTTCAATAGCAAGCTCATCCGGATGATATTGATCAATTAGCGAAATCATACGTTCAAAAATTATTTTCAGGCGTACCGCATGATCATTGTATTTGTTTAATTTTAGCTCGCCTAAAGCAAGAAGTTCGATTTTATTTCCGGATTCTGAAATAATACCATAGCCCATCACCGTGGTTCCGGGATCAATCCCTAAGATAATACGCTCACTGGCCATAGAAAAAATAATGAAAAATCATTCAAAAGTAAGAAAAATAGGGAATCTGGCGCTTCAAATCCTCATTATTGCGGGTACTTATGGATTTATATATAAACAAGTATTTTTAAAAGGGGATTTCCCGAAAATTATAAATACGCTTAAAGAAGATTTTTCACAGACCGGTTTTGCCTCTGGGCTTGTCGTTGTGTTACTTCTCATGTTGGTAAACTGGGGGCTGGAGTCCTCTAAATGGAAATTTTTAATCAGTAAAGTTGAAAGGGTTTCCTTTCTGAAATCTGTGCAAGCAGTACTTGCTGGAATTTGTATCAGTTCATTTACACCAAACAGGGTTGGAGAGTTTTTTGGGAGGGTTTTCATGCTGCGAATGAGAAGCCGGATTGAAGGAATCCTCATCACAATTATTGGTAGTATGGGGCAGCTTCTTATTACTGTGCTGGCAGGTAGTATTGCCTGGCTTATTTTTATCCCTCAATATTTTCCGGCATCTCCGTTTGCTTCCGGATATTTTTATTATGCCCAGATTTCTCTTGTATTTGTCTTGGATTTATTATTGCTCATGCTTTTTTTCAATGTTTCTTTTTTAACGTCTCTCAAAGAAAGAATCCTGAAAAATGGATTGAAAAAGCTTCGAAGGTTTTTCAGAGTTTTTACTTTTTATCATAATAAAGAGATAGCTACGGTACTTTTATTTAGTTTCCTAAGATACCTGGTTTTTTCTACTCAATTTTATCTCTTGCTTAGATTGTTTAGTGTGCCTGTGGACTTTTTTGATGCTCAGATTCTTATCGCCATCATCTATTTCATTATGGCTGTGATCCCCACAATCGCTTTAACCGAATTAGGGATCAGGGGTTCGGTTTCGATTTATATATTTGGTCTCTATGTAGCTCACACCAACATCGTAAGTAATAATTATGATCTTGGTGTCCTGGCTGCTACTACCCTACTTTGGGTGATCAATCTTGGAATTCCGGCTGTATTGGGTTCTGTTTTTATTTTCCGGTTACAATTTTTTAGAAAATAAGGGAAAGGATTTCAAAAAATGACAGATCTCGAAGTAATAGTTTGTTTGATTTTATTCATCATATTGGCCGGATATGGATTCATCATTCTTTACTTTACAACAGGCCTGTTTAAGTTAGATCATGCCAGTAAAACAACTGCAAAAAATCCATCTCAGGAATTTAAAACTCTTGTTACTATCATTGTTCCGGTGCGGAATGAAGTAAAACACATTTTTAGGATTCTGGAGGAATTTCGTCTTCAGGATTATCCTTCAGAACTATTTGAAGTCATTGTTACGGATGATTTTTCGGAAGATAATACCCTCGCTTTTATCAAACGGTTTGTAGATTTGTTTCCAGAATTTCCTTTAAAATTAATAACCGGTAAATCGTTGGAATCCCTTGAATATGGGAAAAAATCAGCGATTGAAAGGGCTCAAAGGGAAGCGAAGGGAGAACTGATTGTCTGTTCGGATGCTGACACAATTCGTCAATCTCAATGGATTTCCAGTATTGTGAGGGAATATGAACAGAGTAAGAGTCAAATGATCTTGGCCCCGGTTTCATTTCGGGACGAAAAATCGGTTTTTCAAAAAATACAATCGTTGGAATTCATGGGAATCATGGCTGTTACGGCTGGTTCTGCGGCCATCGGGAAACCCGTCATGGCCAATGGGGCAAACCTCTCTTATACAAAAAAATCTTTTCAGGAAATCGGAGGATTCAAAGACAACCTTCAATATGCCTCCGGTGATGATCAATTTCTTATGTCCTCCATTTCGAAAAAATTTGGAAGATCCGCAATCGGGTTTTTATATCAGCGTCAGGCTATCGTTCAAACATGGCCGGAAGATTCTTTAAAAAGTTTTTTTCAGCAACGGATACGGTGGATTTCAAAAGGGAAAGGATATCGGGATCCATTGATAATAGGGGTGGCAATGGTTACCTATATGGTCCATTTTTCTCTTTTAGCCGGGATGGTTTTTGGGTTTTTCTCGTCCTCGTTATTTTTTATTTCCTTTTTCTTGTGGATAGGAAAAATATTGATTGATTATCCTGGAGTCTATATCATGGCCCGGTTTTTCAACAAAAAAGAGATGTTGGGGTACTATTTTATTGCCCAGGTTTTTCAGCTTTTTTATGTGGTTTTTATCGGGGCTTTGGGATTGGTATTACCTTACCGTTGGAAGGGGAGGGAGAGAAACGCCTCCGCAAGAGTAAGATCGTCGGGGTGAGTTATTTTCAGATTTAAAGATTCTCCGGGTATTAAGTGAATTGTTTCACCCAAGGTCTCAAGAACGCTGGCATCATCGGTGAATGCATCCGAATAAGGATTCAAATATGCTTTTTTTATAATGGCGGCGTTAAAAACCTGAGGTGTTTGAATGATGCAGTAATTCATTCTGTTCACTGGCCGGTTTTTCAGTTTGGTAATCCTTCTCATTGAATCATGAATGGGAATCATGGGAATACAATTTCCATTTATTTCTGCCGCCTCAAATACTTTTCGAATCAGAGTTGGAGAGATCAGGGGACGAACCCCATCGTGAATCGCAACCATTCCTTCAGACGAAATTTTTTCCAATCCGTTTTTAACAGAGTGGAACCGGGTTTCTCCTCCGGCAACGAGCCGATGCGGAAAAGTAAAGGAAAACCGGGAGCATAAATCTTTCCAGGTTTTAAACTGGTCCTTGGGTAAAACAATCACAGGGATCAAGTCTGTGAAGGCTTGATTAAATGCCTCAATACAATACATCAACACGGGCTTCCCTGCCAACAGCAAAAATTGTTTGGGGACTTCTGCTTTCATCCGGTTCCCGATGCCACCTGCGACGATAATGGCCGACTTTTTCAATAAACGAAAGTTGAATTAAAGAATCAACATTGGGTAGCCATAAGTAAAGAACTTATATTTCTTATCAACGGCAACTTCATAGGCTTTCATCAGAAGATCATAACCAGCAAAGGCTGCCACCATCATCATCATGGGGGACTGGGGAAGATGCAGGTTGGTGATCATAGCATTAGCAATGCTGAATTCATAAGGAGGAAAAATAAATTTATTGGTCCATCCACGATAGGGTTTCAGATTACCGGCAATGGTAACAGAAGATTCGATTGTTTTCATGGAAGTAGTGCCCACAGCAACAATCCTTCTTTTGTCGGCCATTGCCCGGTTGACAATTTCAGCTGTTTCCGGTTCAATGATGGCCTCTTCCGAGTCCATTTTATGTTTGGTAAGATCTTCAACATCAATGGTGCGAAAATTTCCCAATCCTACATGGAGGGTAATTTCAGCAAAGGAAACACCCTGTAATTCGAGCCGTTTGATGATTTCCCTGCTAAAATGAAGCCCTGCAGTAGGGGCAGCGACAGCTCCCTCATGTTTTGCAAAAATGGTTTGATAGCGTTCATCATCTTCGGGCGTGGCCTGGCGGTTATGAATCTTGGGAAGAGGCGTTTGCCCTAATTGCTGAATGGTTTTTTTAAATTCATCATAAGTACCATCGAACAAAAACCGGATGGTTCTCCCACGGGATGTTGTGTTATCGATCACCTCAGCCACCAGAGAATCATCATCGCCGAAATAAAGCTTATTGCCAATCCTGATTTTTCGTGCCGGATCAACAAGAACATCCCAAAGGCGCGATTCGCGATTTAATTCACGAAGTAAAAAAACTTCGATTTTTGCACCGGTTTTTTCCTTCTCGCCGTAAAGTCTCGCTGGGAAGACTTTGGTATTATTAATGATAAAGACATCTCCTTCGCCAAAATAAGTAAGGATATCTTTAAAAGAGCCATGTTCAATGGTTTGTGTTTTACGATCAAGGATCATCATCGGAACATCATCCCGCTGTTTTGAAGGATGACTGGCGATCAAATCGGGGGGTAAATGGAAGCGGAACTGGGATAATTTCATGAGTTTTGGCCTGTTAAAAAGGCCGGCAAAGGTAATGCTTTTTTTACCAAAAGTCAAGAAATCAAGTTAATGAATCTGAAAAAAGATCAAGAATATCTTCTCCATCGTGGATTTTCAAATGATGCACAACCATCCCACATCCAATGGCACCTTCAATATTCTCGATGGAATCATCGATAAACAAAGTTTCACGAGCATTTAGCCTGCTTTGCCTGAGAACGTACTCAAACACCGCTTTGCCAGGTTTCTGAAGATGAATCTGAAATGAAAAATAGGCTTTTTCAATCCAGGAATTAAAATCGGGATACCCTGATTGCTTCTGAAAATCATGAAGATATTGACGGTAATGAATCTCATTGGAATTGCTGAGGATGAAAACCCGAAAATCCCGAACTAATTTTTCAAGTAACCGGATCCGTGCCAGAGGAATCGGAAGTAACATGGCATTCCATGCCTGATCGATTTGTTCATCATTCACCGGTGCAATGAATTGTTTTTTTAAAATATTCCTGAACTCTTGAGATGTCATATCACCCCGTTCATATTTTCGAAGCAGATCATCTGAACTTGAAATGGAATTAGAAGGTACAAAAGTACGCATCCCAAATTCCTTGAATTTAGCATCTGTACGCTTCATGTCAAGATCACAGATTACACCTCCAAAATCAAAAACCAGGTTTTTAATGGATTCCGGATTTGGAAGATCTGGTATGGAGAGACGCATTGAGAAAAGGTTATGAAAACATAATACGCTTGCAAAAATCGTAATAAATATCTACTTTTGTCCGCTTAAATTTCAATTTTTATTGTCAATTGCCAATTAAAATTGAAGGGCCCATAGCTCAGTTGGTTAGAGCAGTAGACTCATAATCTATTGGTCCCAGGTTCAAGTCCTGGTGGGCCCACTTCCTATCTCATCTCACTTCTTTTTTCCTGAAAAATAATAACGATAGTCAAATACAAGCCGGATACCCGCATACCAGATGGTCCGCGTTTCCGGTAACGCATAATCTTTGCCATCAGTTATCGCGATGGTAGATCGTTTTCCTGGTATATCAAACCCTCCATGCAACTGAAATAGCAGGCTCCCGGTCTGTCGTGAAGAATAGGTACGGAAGGGGCGGTATTCCACAATCGGGAATTCAAACCTGGTTGAATACATCGAATAGTACCCTTCTACAGGGCCACCTTGCTCGTTAATGGCATCTTGAATGGTCACAAGGTATCTGTCCGGTCCTCTTCCCGTTCCATACATACTGACAGCTACCTCTCTTCCCAGCACAAACTGGAATCTTCCAATAGGGGTCGGCAAACCCGTTTGCCAGGGAATCAAACCTCCATTTCCCGCTGTAGTGATTACCTTCTGCATGGTATTTGGTGATGTCAACGCTAAAATAGGCGCTAAAATCACCAAGTCGCCGGGAATCAGAAAGAAAGGTAATCTTAAACGGACATAATAAGCATCACGGCTTGGAATAGCAGCAGCAAAATCGCCGAAACTTTGCATAATGGGCTCGTCATTGTAATCATATCTCATGGTGGAGCCTAAATCAATACGGGCACCAAGATCAAGAAAGACCAGTCCATCGCCTGATTCGTTCAAAACCCCTTCCATTCCCAATCCAAAACGCAGGCCAAGTTCCAACCCCGAGCTGAAACCGTTGTATGTTTGATAGTTAAAAAAGCCCCCATCTAAATAATTGAGGCTGGTTGCTGCACTAAGGCCAACAAAAGGACCTATTTCTGCACGGAATCTTGGTAGTTCTCCCAACCCTGCTATCAAACCTGGAATTGGGGTTGCCATCAATACGGTATCACATAAAATCATCATTTTAGCATCAATCGGATGTATGGGCATCACTACAGCTTTGCTTACGTTGAATGTATCCGGTGTTGCAGGGAAAAGATCAACAGGAACAGCATCCACCAAGATCTTCCCGCTGGCTGCATCCAAAAGTTGCTCCAGACTCGTACGGACCGCTCTGGATGTCCATCCAATATCCTCTTCCCGCATCGTGGCATCTCCCATTAATACCATTTCTTTACCCTGCCAGGTAGTTACATTCAACCCTGCTTCATTGTAATAATCATGAGTTCCTTTACGTTTTGCGGCATCACCCCAAATTCCAGCTACATGCCCAGATGTAAAACTATCCTCAAGAAAATGAGCTGCAAATGCTTCATCGGCCAGAGCCGATAGTGCCAATGCTGAGCGCTGCTCGGGTGTTAGGCTTTTAGAATTTAGCCGGGAGGCTTTTGACAGAGCGCTCATGTGATACCAGGTATAGGTGCCAATGGTATTGATTTCCGTTCCTTCTTTATAGCACAATGAAAAAAAAGCTTCAGGTTTGGTATTTACGGCTGGTAGCGCCAGCATGAAGTGGCCATTGTTTTTACCACCCCTGGTAACATACTCCGGATCAGCACGAAGCAGCTTGATATCCGAATCTCTCATCTCACTGATACGTTCACTGCGATTGTGCGCATTGTCGAGTCCAAATTGGAGCTTTGCCGCTATAGCTGTGACATCTAGTATCCAATCGGATTGGAGAACAATATTGGTCATATCTGCAGATGAAACAGCGTGATCTCCTGCTATTGCACACCAGGTCGCATAATCGATACACTGGGGTTTTAAGCCTTGTTCCAACTCAATGACCTCTATGCATAATCTTGATTCATAACCTTTTCTGGCTGAAGCCCAAATCTGGTCAAGGATTGCACGACGGTTGGGATCAAGTTTCGTGATGGCAGCCATCATTATTTCCCTATGCTCGGGAAAAACCCAAGCTGATGCATGCATAGCAAAGCAGCAAATCATTAGTAAGGGCAGAAAGATTTTTGTTCTCATGTGAAGTATGCTTATGTCCAATATTATTTCAAATAGTTTTTATCTTTTTTCGAAAAATTGAATTTTAATGATATCCCGGCAGTTACTGTACCATAATATGTACGGTAATATTCAATATTGGTTTCTGCAAAAGGGAACGAGAGCGCATGATAATAACCCAAACCTACTTCACCGAAGTTCTCTTTGCGGTATTTTTTCTTATTGTTTTTTGAATAGATGTACTCCGTAGCGTTTGGTTTACATCCGCTTAGTAAAATAATGACAACTGCTAATAATGAAAAGGGAAAGAAATTTCGTTTCATCCAATCATTTGAATTGAACGCGTAATATTACAGTAAAATTGAATAGTTTTGCAATAGTTAATGTTAACAAATTTAGGATATTTTCAGGATAATTATTCAACACAGATGAAAAAGAAGATCTTGTCGCTCCCACTTTTATTAGGGATACTTTTTGTAACCCTTTCCTTCAATAATCCAAAAACCGAAAATGCACTCAAGAATTCTCTGGACAGATTGAACTGGTCCGAAAGAAACTATTCAACTCTTAACCAGATGATCAACGAATATGGAATCGGGGGAAAATATCATGAGGAGGGCAAAACCCCATATATTGTTTTGGACTGGGATCAAACATGTGCCCATTTTGATGTTGAAGAGGCGTTGATGCGATATCAGTTGTTCAACCTTCACTTTAAAATGACAAAAGATCAATTCAAAAACATTCTCAAAGACACCATCAACGGAGTTTTCCAACTTTCGGAAAATTTCAATAAAATCAATCTTTCCGATTTGAATTCAGATCTGATCACAGAATATAATTTTCTTCAAGATAATTACGTGGGATTTCATGGGAAAATGGCCTTGGATGAAATCATGTCGACCCCCCAGTACAAGGACTTTATCGTCAAATTTCTTTTTCTGGCAGATGGATATTTCGATACGCCCGGTATTGGTATGGATCATATTTTTCTTTGGGAGCTTTATTTATTTACAGGATTTTCTATTGATGAAGTAAAATCCATGGCAAAAGAGGCTGTTTCTTTTGAACTGGCTAACCAGATCGGAAAACAGACGTTGCATTCACCATCTGGTTTAAAAACGCGTACAGGTGACATAACCTGTTCCTTTAATTCCGGCTTGCGCGTTTTTTCGGAAATGCAGGATCTGATTTCTACTTGCAGAGGGCATGGCATTGATGCATATATCGTTTCTGCAAGTTATAAACCCGTCGTTGAGGTTTTTTCAGGGATTGGGAACTTCGGATATAATTTTGAACCGGATCATGTAATTGGCATGGAACTTGAAATTGGTGCCGATGGAAAAATTTTACCTGAATATAAAAAAGGGTGGATAAAAACGTTCGGACAGGGAAAAGTTGAAGCCATTAATAAGAAAATAAAATCTCTTCCAGGCAAAAATCACGATCCGTTGTTTGCAGCCGGCGACAGCGATGGCGATATAGAGATGCTTACTAAATTTCCGGGAATGAAATTAGCATTGATTTGGAACAGGGTCAAAGGAGGTGAAATTGGCAAACTTTGTAAAAGGGCTGTTGACGAAATGGAAATTCCTAATCCCAGATTTATCTTGCAGGGACGCAATGAAAACATCGGAATGGCCATTCCAAGTTCTGAAACCATTCTTCTTGGAAAGACACAACCCGAATTACTCCATCAGTAAAGACAGATCCTTCATACGGCCACCAATATAACCATTCTTGAGTTATTTGTATATTCGCGTAGGTATTTCTACTTTTCTTAATTTTTGAAACAGCATGAACTTGAAATCACTGCTTTTTTTCTTCCCTCTTTTTTTTATTCTACAGTTTTTTCCGGAAAATGCAACTTGCCAATCCTGGGACTTTATCAAGGAAAAAGACGGGATCAAAATTTATACCCGAAAAGACAAAGACAGCTCTCTGAAATCCTTTATGGGAATTATGGATATTCATTCCCCTATTGAAAAAGTCTTTAACCTGATCGGTAATGTAAAAAACGTTGATTGGTGGGATAAAAACTTGCGTGAGATCAATGTGTTGCTATACGAAAAAGATAAACATATCCAGTATTATCTGGTATATGGTGCTCCCTGGCCTGTTACTGACCGTGATTTATGTGTGGATGCAAAAATTACCACCGACCCGGTAACAGGAATAAGGGTAGTTTATTCCACCCCAATGCTTAATGTGATTCCCGAAAAACCGGACCGGGTTCGAATTACGGATTACTGGCAACGGTGGACTATTGAACCTAGAATGAATGGAATCGTTCATCTTGTTTTAGAGGGACATGTTGACCCGGCAGGAAGTGTTCCCGATTGGATTTATAACATGGTTATCACAGAAACTCCACTTAAAATCATGAGGGGAATAAAGAGAAGGTTAGAGACCCCATGATCTTAATTATCTGTTTGTTTTAACCTGAAATAATCTTAGCTTTGCCCACCGATTTTCCGTCTTAATAACTGACACATGACTTTTTTATACGTAGTCATTGGAATGGTTCTCGCTTTTGATTTTATTAACGGGTTCCACGATTCTGCTAATTCTATTGCGACTATTGTTTCAACAAAAGTTCTTTCCCCCCTTACTGCAGTCATTTTTGCTGCATTTTTTAATTTTCTTGCCTATTTTATTTTTCATACAAAAGTTGCTACAATGATTGGCAAAGGGGTGGTCGATCCGGATGTGATCAACCTGAACGTAATTGCTGCCGCCCTTTGTGCTGCAATTGTCTGGAATTTAGTGACCTGGTGGTGGGGGTTCCCCTCCAGTTCATCGCATACTCTGGTGGGAGGTCTGGTAGGTGCCGCTATTGCAAAAGCAGGTGCTAGTTCTGTAATTATCGGAGGACTCGTAAAAATTGTGGCTTTTATTTTCATTGCTCCGATCCTTGGGATGCTAATTTCTTTCATAATTTCAGCAATAGTTCTTTACATTTGTCGAAATCTCACCCCCTCTAAAGTAGATAAGTATTTCAGAAAAATCCAGCTTTTTTCAGCAGGTGCTTTTAGTTTAGGACATGGGGGTAATGATGCGCAAAAATCGATGGGTATTATTTGGGTCGCCTTGATCGTAACCGGACAAACTACCAAGAACGATCCCATTGCCTCCTGGATTGTTCTGTGTTGTTATTCAGCCATAGCCGTAGGAACATTATTCGGTGGGTGGAGAATTGTTAAAACCATGGGACAAAAAATTACTAAGTTGAGGCCTTTTGAGGGGGTATGTGCAGAATTGGCAGGATCCATTACTCTTTTTATGGCTACAAGTCTTGGAATCCCTGTAAGTACTACGCATACAATTACCGGAGCAATTATTGGTGTTGGAGCCCGAAAAGGTGTTTCGGCAGTAAAATGGGGGGTTACAACAAAAATTTTCTGGTCCTGGATATTGACCATTCCGATCTCGGCTATAATAGGAGGATTTTTCTTTTTTGTTATAAAACTTTTCGTTTGATGAACTGCCTCTAATGAAAATATATTACACCATCTAAAAAAAATCTTATGAATTTCGATCCCATTTTAAAATACTTTGTTCCCAAAGACACCTCTTTTTTTCCTTTATTTGAAGAGGATGCCAAAGTTATTATCAAATCCGCTGACCTGTTAAAAGATTTGATGGCTACTGAAACGATAGAACAACGTACATCCATTATCAAACAAATCAAATCAGTTGAACACGAAGGAGATGATGTTACCCATAAAATTTATCAGCAATTACATAAGTCTTTTATAACCCCTTTCGACCGGGAAGATATTCAGGAGTTGGCTTCTTCCTTGGACGATGTTGTTGATTATATTAATGGCACTGCCCAACGAATCGGTCTTTACAAACCGAAAGTAATTCACTCCACTTTCAAAGAAATCGCTGATGTTATTGTTGATTCAGCTAAGGAAATCGAATTTTCTTTGCTCGGATTAAGAAATGCGGGTAAAAATCAAGAGAAAATATTCCAATCTTGCATTAACCTCAATACTCTTGAGAATAAAGCTGATGATTTATATCACGATGGGATTTCACAGCTTTTTGAAAATGAAAAAGACACGATCGAATTAATCAAAAACAAAGAAATTATTGCCACGCTCGAAAAAACCGTCGATATGGCAGAGGATGTCTCGGACATCATCAAGACTATTCTGGTCAAAATGGCTTGATCCCGGTAGAAAGGGAAACATTACATGCGGTATCGATTTATCTTACTTTTTTTCTTTTTTTTCTGTTTCTCGACTTCTTCGTTTTCGCAATTTAATACATTCAACTGCATACAGTATGATAGTTTAATAGTTGCATTACCAAGTGCGGATCTGACTCAGCAAGCTAAAATATTGATCATCCTGTCAAGGCAAACGGCCGATAGCTTTCCATTACAATCTTTTACATTTATTATTAATGCGTACAAACTTGCCCTTCAGCTGAACAATCTCTCTTTGAAAGGCGAAACCCGGATTTTATTTGGAGAATATTATCAAAAAAAAAGGAATTTCTTTTATGCCCTAAATAATTTCCAGGCGGCCTTAAAAATTTATCACCAGATAAACAATTTTGGAAAGGAACTCGAAGTACTAGCGATGATTGGAAACCTTGAATGTAGTCTGAGAAATTATTCTCAGGCAATAACATATTTTAACAAGGGATTGGTGCTTTCCAGATCACAGAAAAATCGAAAAATGATGGAAATATTTCTTGATAAATTGGCCATCATATACCAAGCAAAAGGAGATATACTTCAAGCCAATAAATATTATCAAGAGGCGATCATAGTATGCCAACAAGCAGGTGATAAACATACAGAATTGATAGTCCTTAATGATATTGGAAGCATTTTAATTGATCAAAAACAGTATGATTTAGCCCTGAAAAATTATCAGAATATTTTAACCAAAGCAGACTCTCTTGATGGCGAATTTATCGGTGCTATTTATACACGTATTGCCCATATATATTTCCAAAAATCAGATTTCAAACATTCTCTGGCATATAATATGAAAGCCCTTAGAGTTAGAACCAAAAGTAATATAATACCGGATATAACTAGTTCCTTTATCAATATTGCAGGGGATTATTTTTCACTTGACCACCCTGATTCTGCACAATATTTCCTGCAAAAGGGGTTGAAACTTGCCAGACGATACGACCGCAAAAATTTGGTTGAAAATGCATACCGCCATCTGTTCAATTATTATCTTAAAAAGCGTCGTTACTCCAAAGCCTTAGAGAGTTACAAACAGTATACTGATGTATCAGACAGTATGATCAAAGAGCAGAACCAAACCAATATTTTAATGCTTGAAGCCAACCTTAAGATTAACAATATTGAAGAATCCAATGAATTTCTATCTAAGAAAAACAACATCCAAACGTTAAATTTAGATAATCAAAAGTATCAGAATTATTTCGTTCTGGGGCTTATGGTATTAGCAGGAATCTGGATGATTTACTATTTAGTTTGGTTTCTTTATAACCGGCATGCACGGGAAAAAGTACAAGATTTATTCAACCAATTGTCACATGAACAAAAAGAACGGGAACTAGCAGAGGACAGAGCCAGAGAACAAGAATATCAGTACCGTTTTTTAGCTGAAAATTCAATCGATTTTATTACTCATTTTAACAATAAAATGCAAAGAGTTTATGCTTCTCCCTCGTCAAAAAGAATTTATGGGTACGAACCGGAAGTAATGTTGACAAAAGCGCCATACGATCTGGCCCATCCTGATTTTTATGATTATGTAGAAAAAAAATTATCGGTCATGTTAGCAAATGGGTGTGCAGATCAGTTTACTTATCTGACCCAAAAAAAGGATGGAAGTTATTTCTGGGCTGAAACAATAGTCAATCCGATCTTTGATCTTCAAACTAATGATTTTAAAGAAATTGTTGCAGTTACCAGAGATATTCAGGAACGAAAATTAAAAGAATTGGAACTCATGGAAAATACAAAGCAAAAAGAAAATCTCCTCAAAGAAATTCATCACCGGGTTAAGAATAACTTTGCCATTCTGATCAGTCTCATTAATATGCAGATGGATCAAAGTAAAAATCCTGAAGTTAGGCAATCCCTTATGAATCTTCAATTACGTATCCGAACCATGTCATTAGTTCACGAAATGTTATATCGATCTAAAGACTTTGAAAAAATTTCTTTTCCAGAATACTTGCATAGCTTGTCGTCAGTGATTTCAGGTACGTATAACCGCAAAGATATTACGCTCTCCTTCGATGCCGATGAAGTGGTGATCGATATTGAATCTTGCATTCCGTTAGGGCTAATTATAAATGAAATTCTTAGTAATGCCTATAAACACGCATTCCCTAAAAATCGTTCCGGAAACATTTGGGTTAAACTGAAAAAAAACATCCAACTAAAAACCCTTTCTTTCTCCATTTGTGATGATGGAATTGGATTGCCCGATCAATTTCAACTCGAAAAATGTAAAAGTATGGGTTTTCAGATCGTTCAGATTCTGTGCAAACAAGTAGAAGGAGAGATGGTCCTTAAAAATGCCCCCGGAGTCTTATTTTCCCTCTGTTTTCCTATTCCCTCCGCATAAACAGGAATTCTTTCTATTGATCATTTTTAGTTTTTTTAAACCGTTAACAATTATTTAACGCAAAGGTAACCTTGTGTTAACATGGCTCGGCGCATGGTGAAATACCTTTGCTGCGAAATCATAAAAAAACTAAAAATGAAAAAAATTACTCACTTCCTATTATTCCTTGGCATTATTTTGCCTTTATTGGTCTTATCGACAAATTTGAAGGCTCAGCAAATCGATGACCTAAAAAAAGAACAAGATACAATCAATGAAAATGTCGGCAATCTGCGTGATAAAATCACTGGTATTGAAGAACGAATTGCAACGGCAGAAGGGGATCTTGCCAAACTGACGAAAATCAAATTGTCAGGGTATATCCAAGCCCAATGGCAACATCTTGAAGCGTCCAATGCTTATCCCGCCAATCTTTTTATGATTCGCCGAGCCAGAATCAAATTTACGTATGAACCGGTACAGGGTGTGGTTTTCGTGTTACAGCCTGATTTTCAACCTGGCAATATTACCATTAAGGATGCATTTGCCCAAGTAAACGAACCCTGGCTGAAAACCTTTTCACTCTGGGCCGGTAAATTTAATCGTCCAAATTATGAAGTGGAATACTCTTCCAGCAGCCGTGAAGTTCCTGAACGTTCAAGGGTAATCCGCGCAATTTATCCTGACGAACGTGCCATTGGTGCAAAATTGGAAATTGCCCCTCCGAATGTTCCTTTAAAAGTTCAATTGGCCATTTTTAATGGCAATGATGGAATTTCCATCAACAACCCGGTTTATAATTATGGAACTGGGAAATGGGACAATGTTACATCTGTAGGTCAAAACACTGATTTTGACAATTATAAAGATCTTATGGGCCGTGTGACTTATGCGTTTAAACTAGGAAAAATCGGTGGATTGACAATCGGTGCACATGGATATTACGGGCAGATAAAAGCCAATAGCAAGGATGTCCTTAATTCGGATTACACCTATGATAAATCATTAGAAAACGTAGGAAAGGGAGTCAAAAAGAACTGGGTGGGATTTGAAGCTCAATTGTATTTTGATTTTCTGGGAGGCCTCGCTCTGAAAGGGGAGTACATCTTTGGAGTAAATTCCACTCCAGGATATAGCGGGAGCGCAAAATTCACTTCTTCTTCAACCTCGCTAAAAAATGACACCTTGACTTTGACCACTCTGACCACAACATCGGTCAACAATGCGCCTGCAATAAGCCGTAATTTCAATGGCTATTATGTTTATCTCGTAAAAAATATTGGGAAACGGAATCAGATTGCGGTACGTTATGATTATTATAATCCGAATACAAAATTAAGCGCCGATCAAATTGGGACAGCCAAATGGGATGCAAAAGTAGCCGATGTTACAAAAGATAGTAAAACCATGGAAGGTTCAGATCCGGTTGTTGTTACCAACAACCAATCCAAAACCGTTACCGTCAACAAACTGAGCAGTGGGGTCAATGATATTCCTTACGGAACCTGGACCTTAGGTTACACCTATTTCTTTGACGACAACATCAAGTTTATGCTTGCCTATGAGATTCCTATGAATAAGAAAGTCGGGACGGTCGATGCAAATGGAAACGGAAATGTTACTTCTTCCTATACTGTAAACGGAGATCCGGGGGTCTATGATTACAGCAATGTATTAAAGCAAAACACTTTGACATTCCGTATTCAGGTTAAGTTTTAATTGAATTGTAAGAAAATCAATAAATTAAACTATTAATAATAGAAAATATGAAAAATTCAAAAAAAATATGGGGAATGATGGTCATAATAATGATTACCATCTTTGGAGCTGCCTTTATGCCGGCTCCGAAAAAAATCACAGTAAAAGGGTCAGATACCATGGTAATACTGGCACAAAAATGGGCTGAAGTTTACATGAAATCACACCCCGGATCGGTGATTCAGGTTACCGGAGGTGGATCAGGAACAGGTATTTCCGCGCTGATCAACGGATCAACAGATATCTGTAACTCAAGCCGTCCGATGAAACAATCGGAAATGAATAAATTGAAAGATCGTTATGCTTCTCTTGGGATTGAAATTCCTTGTGCCAAAGATGGGATAACCATTTTTCTGAATGAATCAAATCCCGTGAAAGAATTAACCATAAAACAGTTAAGCAATATTTTCTCCGGGAAAACCCGCAACTGGAAAGAGCTTGGCGGCCCTGATCAGGATATCAAATTATATGGTCGTGAAAACAGCTCCGGAACATACGTCTTCTTCAAGGATAATGTGGTTAAAACGGATTATGCTGCCAGTTGCCAAACCTTGCCAGGAACAGCTGCTGTGGTTAATGCCGTTTCAAAAGATAAATATGGAATCGGTTATGGCGGAGCCGCCTATGCTGCAGGTGTAAAACATTGTGCTGTTAAAAAAGATGATAAAAGTACGGCTTATGTGGCAAATGCCGAAACTGTAAAAAAAGGTCAATATCCCATTACCCGTTACCTTTATATGTATCTGCGTAATAGGCCAACAGGTGATACCAAAACCTATATTGATTGGATCCTTAGCCCTGAAGGTCAAAAATTGGTTACCGAAATTGGATATTTTCCTGTTAAATAGTTGCTGTTAGTAAGTGTGATGATCGATGTCTGGCAATATCTGAAAAGAGTTGCCTTTCATCGTTAAAAATGAAAAATGGATAATTCGATTAATAATACTGGGTTTGTTTTTACCAAAGAGTCGTTACGAAAAAAATTCCGATGGTCAGAATTTCTTTCTGAAAGGATTATTACCGGAGTGGCTTTTCTTTCCATCACCATTATTATTCTGATTTTTTTCTTCGTGTTTCGAGAGACATTACCAATTTTCAAACAGAAGAAAGAGATTGTAAAAGTGGAATCAGTTCAGAAACAGGAACAATATGGGGGTGACGAAAACGCTCAGCCGACCAATGCTTCGGGACAGGAGCAGTATGGAGTAATTACGAAAGACACCATGATGACAGAAAATCAGGTTGTGGGGGAGGATACTGTTATTCATGGGGCCGATGAGGCAACGGTGAAAAGTCTCCTGGGTAAGGATTGGTTACCAGTATCTGACCGCCCCCGATATGGATTAATTCCACTTTTGGTCGGAACGGTGAAAATAACACTGCTTGCGATTTTATTTGCTGCTCCGATTGCCATCCTTGCTGCTCTGTTTTCTGCTGCATTTGCCCCACCCTGGATGAGAGAAATCATAAAACCGGCTATAGAATTACTGGCTGGTTTTCCATCGGTGGTCATCGGTTTTTTTGCCCTGATGGTAATGGCTTCCTTTTTTCAAAACATTTTTGGATATGATACCCGGCTAAATGCTTTCGTTGGAGGAGTTGCCATGGCATTGGCTGCGATCCCGATCATATACACGATCACCGAAGATGCACTTACAGCGGTACCGCGCTCTTATACTGAAGCCAGCTTAGCATTGGGCGCTTCGCGCTGGCAAACTGCCTTATTTGTAACTCTTCCGGCTGCAACTCCCGGAATTTTTGCCGCAGTTCTGTTGGGAGTAGGCCGTGTATTTGGGGAAACCATGATTGCCCTGATGGCTACCGGAAATGCTGCTATGATTTCAGTGAATCCCTTCGAATCGGTGCGTACTTTAGCTGCAACAATTGGTGCCGAAATGGCAGAAGTTGTTTTCGGCGACACCCATTACAGTGTCCTATTCCTGATCGGTTCGCTGCTCTTCATCTTTACATTTGGGTTAAATGCTCTGGCAGAATTTTATGTGAAAGGAAAATTAGTTAAACGATTTCAGGGAAAATAATCATGAACAGAAAAAATCGGATAACCGGGGCATTATTTGTAGGCACAACAGCTTTTTCTGCCTTCCTGATCATTGCTGTTATCATCATCCTTTTGGTGGTCATTATCATCGGGGGTAAAGATACCTTTTCATGGAAATTTCTTACCTCTTTTCCGGAAGACGGAATGATGAAAGGAGGCATTTTCCCTGCCATTTACGGAACTGTTTTACTTGTTTTGATCATGTCGGTTGCTGCAGTCCCATTTGGAACCATAACAGCGATATACTTAACCGAATATGCTAAGGAAACATCAATTCTTGCAAAGACCATCCGCTTTGCAGTAAGAACACTTGCTACAGTACCTTCCATTATTTTCGGTTTATTTGGATTGGGGTTTTTTATCAAATTTGTCGGTGGCGGAATGGATAATATGTTCCTTGGAGGTCAGTTAAAATGGGGACAACCTAACATTCTATGGGCAAGTCTAACGATGTCGTTATTAACGCTGCCTGTGGTTATTGTTTCGGTGGAAGAGGCCATCCGCACTGTTCCAAGGGAAATGCGTGAAGCAAGTCTGGCGTTGGGCGCAACCAAGTGGGAAACAATCAAACGAATTGTTATCCCCGGGTCAAGGTCTGGGATTATGACCGGAACCATTCTGGCTGTCAGCCGCGGGGCAGGAGAAGTTGCCCCGATTTTGTTTACCGGAGCAGCTTATTATCTGGCAACTTTGCCAACCTCTCTCAGCGACCAGTTTATGAACCTGGGATATCATATATACATTATGGCTACCCAATCGGCCAATGTAGACCAAACCCTGCCTATCCAATTTGCTACAACGCTTGTTCTGCTAATGCTTACTTTTATGTTAAATTTAACGGCTGTAATTATCCGTTCAAGGTTACGCAGAAAAGCGAAATGATCAATGAAGAAATCTGAACAATGAAAGAACCAAAAATAAAAACTCGGGATTTGACGCTTTTTTACGGAGAAAAAATGGCCTTAAACGCCATTTCAATGGATATTCCCGAGAAGGAGGTCACCGCTTTTATCGGCCCCTCCGGGTGTGGAAAATCCACTTTCCTCCGGACTTTGAACAGAATGAACGATCTTATTCCAAATGTTAAGATAACCGGGGAAGTGCTTGTGGATTCTTTGAATATTTATGACAAACAAATAGATGTGGTCAATCTTAGGAAGAAAGTAGGAATGGTATTTCAAAAGTCGAATCCTTTTACAAAGTCAATTTTTGAAAATGTAGCCTATGGCCCTAAGATCAATGGAATGAACAACAAAGCAAAACTGGAAGAAATTGTTGAATCTTCCCTAAAAAAGGCCTTTATATGGGAAGAAGTGAAAGACCGTCTTCATGATTCAGCCATGGGATTATCGGGTGGACAGCAACAGCGTATGTGTATCGCAAGAGCTCTAGCTGTGGAACCAGAGATCATCTTGATGGACGAACCTGCCAGTGCGCTGGATCCGATCTCAACGGCTAAGATCGAGGAACTGATCTTCGAATTGAAAAAGAGTTATACGATTGTTATTGTTACGCACAATATGCAGCAGGCGGCTCGTGTGAGTGACGTTACCGCATTCTTTTATTTAGGAGAATTGATTGAGTTTGGAAAAACCAAGAAAATCTTTACTACCCCGGATAAAAAGCAAACAGAAGAGTACATTACCGGCCGCTTCGGATAATTTTAGATTTTACTTTAAAATTGAATTATGGAACGACATTTTGAACAAGAACTGGATAAACTGAACAACAGAATTCTCAAAATGGGAAATTTGGTTGTCGAACAAATACACAACGCGCTGGAGGCTTTGCTCACTTGCAACAATGAATTGGCTCAACAGGTAATCAATGCCGATACTAAAGTAGATAAGCTAGATGTAAAAATTGATAAGCTCTGTCAACGGATTTTTGCATTAACGCAGCCGGTTGCTACAGATCTTCGGCTCATTATGTCGGCATTAAAGATGAACAATGACTTGGAACGGTTAGGGGATTTGGCCGTTAATATTTCTGCAAAAATTGAGGGGATTAGTGATTATAAAGAAATTCTTACAGAGCTCCATGTGGATGACCTGGCCAACATGGCTGACCTGATCGTGAAAGACGTAATTACCATTTTGAATACGCGAAATACCACTTTCGTGAAAGAAATCTTTTCATCGGCCAACATCATTGAAGAAAAGGTTCAAACTATTTCTTCTCGAATTCTTGATGAAATGATGCATAAAACTGAAGTGATCGTAGTTGCCACCAATCTAATGATCATCTTAACTCAAATTGTCCGTATCGCCGGATACTCAACTAATATTGCTGAATCGGTTGTATTTATTGTGGATGGGAAAATGATTAAACACAACAGAAAATCATTTTTGGAGCCAGATTCTGAGCAAGTTGAGTAGTTTTTCAGTTTGAACAGGTTTTGATAAATAATCGCTCGCACCGGCTTCGATACACTTTTCACGGTCTCCTTTCATCGCTTTGGCAGTCAATGCAATAATAGGGAGTTGCTGAAAACGCGGGTCTTTACGAATCTCTCGCATAGCAGTATAACCATCGATTTCGGGCATCATAATATCCATTAGAACAAGGTTGGTGTCGGGATTTGCCTGTAATTTTTCGATGCCTTCCCTGCCATTTTTACCTACCAGAATATTTACCTTTTTTTCTTCCAGAATTTTTGATAAGACAAATACGTTCCGCATATCATCGTCACAGATAAGGATTTTTTTATTTTCGAAAATAGAATCCGGCTGTGATGTCAGGGAGGAAATGATGTCCTCGCCATCAGTCGTTTGGTTTGTTATCTCCCGATCCGGGGAGGGGGAAACCGTTTCTTTCTCAGGGAAGGGCTCGGAATAAGAAAATTCATTTAGCTGAAGCGGGAGGTAAAGTGTAAAAGTAGAACCTTTATTTTCTTTACTTTCTAACTGGATTTCACCACCGAGTTTGTGGGAAAAACTACGGGAGATTGTCAGTCCAAGCCCTGTACCACCAAATTTCCGGCTAATGGTACCATCGGCTTGTTGAAATGCTTCAAAGATCATTTTTGCATTCTCATCCGAAATTCCGATTCCGGTATCGATCACTTGTATTCCGATACAGTTTTTATAATCCAGGCCGGGTTGTGTGAATTTGGTTTTTTCATCAGGACGGAAAATTCTCAGCGTAACGCCACCTTTGTTGGTAAATTTAATGGCGTTTGACATGAGGTTTTTAATAATCTGTTGTACCCGCTGGGTATCGCTCATGATATAATCGGGTAATCCGTTTTCCAGTTTTGTTTTCAGGAATATACCTTTGTTTTTTGCAATCGGGGTGAATGTTCGTAAGGTATAATCCTGTAACTCTTCAAGGTTCATCTCCTCAATGTCGATTTCCATTTTACCGGCTTCTACCTTGGAGATATCAAGCACATCATTAATCAAATCAAGCAGATCTCTTCCAGATGAATTAATAACTGTGGCAAATTCAACCTCGTCCGGGGTTAGCGCCCCACTTTTATTTGTACTTAGCAACTCTGAGAGAACCAGAATGCTATTTAACGGGGTACGAAGTTCATGCGACATATTGGCAAGAAATTCGGATTTGTAACGACTGGCAATTTCAAGCGCTTCCGCTTTTTGCTTAATCTCTTTCTGCGCCAATTCCAATGCCTCATTCTTTTTTCGGATATCATCCCGTTGAAGTTCCAGAACATTGGAACGTTCTTCAAGCTCTTCATTGATTACCCGTAACTCTTCCTGCTGATGTTGCAAGTTCTCTTCCGACAGTCGTAGGGCTTTGGTTTGTTCCTCAAGCTCCTGGTTGATCTGGCGCAACTCCTCTTTTTGCATGACCAGTTCTTTGGCCTGTTCCTGAGTCTTAACAAGCAGTTCCTGAACATGTTCCCTTGATTTTGCTGTGTTGATGGCAACGGAAATATTATCCAATGAAACTTCGATAAAAGTTTGTTTCTGAAGATCAAATGGAGCGAATGACCCCAACTCAATGACTCCGATCATCGTCCCTTCAAATAAAATGGGGGAGATGATAAAATGTTGAGGGGGTACTTTTTCCGGACCAATGTCGACCAAAGGGGTTTGAAATTCATTCGCAAAGAAAGTAATGGTTTTTTCCTCTTTGGCAACCTGGCCTATCAGGCCTTCCCCAACGGAAAGTGTTTTTGTTATATTTTGATCGCCTCTGACAGCAAAAGTCGCAGTAAGTTGAAGCAAATTATTGTCATCGATTAAATATAAAAAACCAAGCTGGGCATCCAGATAGCGTGCCAGAAAGCAGATGATTCCATTGGATAGTTCAGCCTTGCTCTTTTCTCCCCGTATTTTAAATCCCAATTCATTAATCCCTGTTTTAAGCCAATCCTGGCCGGTAATTTCTATCGAAGCTTCTCGCAACTTCATGGTCATATCATAAAGAGCGATTCCAAGAGTATCTTTATCACTGCGAGGAATTACATTGGTGGAATAATCTCCGCTGGCGATGGCTTTCGCCTGTTTGACAACAGTTTTAAAGCTTTCTACCATTTGGTTCATTGAGATGGCCATCACATCTTTTTGACTCCTTACGGTAACAGATTTACTATAATCGCCCAAGGCAACAGATTGGCTCACATCGGAAAAGGAACGGAGAGAATTAACGAGCCAGTTGAAAGAATCTCTCATTTCACCAACTTCATTGTTAGCAACGTGGACATCCCTGAGAATCAGTTCACCATGTGCTACCTGTTTGGCCCATTCGGAAATTTTCTTAATAGGGAAGACAAAACGGCGGGTTACAAAAGTGGAAATAATTAGCACCATAATGGTGGTAATTAGTAATGAAATTTTTGCAAAGGATGACATTTCCCGGGCAACAAGATGAGCTTCATCCTGATTGACTTCTTCAACCAATGCCCAATTAAGACCTAGGTCTTCCAGAATGTCAATGTTTCTGTATAGCCCCATTACCATGATGTTTTGGGAGTTTTTATAGAAACTTACCTCCTCCGCAATGGTTTTTCCTTCAGGATCAAGAACAACATTATTGGCCTTTACTTCCTGCCAGATCTTAGTTTTATCATTTTCCTGGCTCTGGAATAAAATTTTTGGGCGATCCCCCAACTTACTGGCTGACCTCAATTTTAAATCAAGGCCAATTAGATAAACATGACCGGTAGTCCCGAATCCGATACCATACTCAACAATTCTATCAATTTTTTCCGGAGAAATTTTTAAAGAGATCACCCCCATTATTTCACCCTTGGAATTATAAACGGGTTTTCCAAGAAAAAGACAGAGTTCTTTACTTCCCAAGGGATATTCTACCAGATCGGTAATCATCGGTTTCCCGGTACTTAAAATTTTGCTGGTTGTTTTTCCCCAGCCTGTTCTCTCCAAAGAACCCGAAAAAAGATTCTTAAAAAGTTCTGAATTTCCATTTAATTCAAATAAAACTGTCCCTTTAAGATTAATGAAAAAAATATTTTTTATGCTTTCTGGTACAAATGTTTTTCCAAAATTAAGCCGTAGCTTTTCAGCCATTTCTTCCCATTTTGGACTTTCAGAATTGCTATTTGGAAGAGATTCACATACCTGTATGGTGTTGTTATCTGTGGTAATATGGTTCAGATAATCAGACATTTCCTGAAAATAGATATTCAGGTAATTTACCCTAAGTTGAGAAGTTGTAAACAAGGATTTTTTTGCCATGATATTGAGCCCCTGGTAGTAGGATAGAAAATTAATAAAACTCAATGTGGCCAATGGAATCAGTGAAATTGCTAAAAACCAGAGCAATAATGATTTCCCGATGCCCATATTTTTTAAGGTATGGTAATCAAATTCTTTTACTGACCGTTTCAGGTCCGACCAGGTTTTTTTGGTCATAGTCGATTTTAAATGTTATAGGTTACAATACTTTTCGATGGTCTGAAATACATCTTCAGGATGTAAAGGTTTGGAAATATAGTCATCCATACCTGCGGTCAGACATTTTTCACGATCTCCTTTCATGGCATTGGCAGTGAGCGCGACAATAGGTGTTTTTGAGTTTTTTCCGGTTGTATCTTTCCGGATCTCCCGTGTTGTTTCGAATCCATTCATTTCCGGCATCATAACGTCCATAAGAATAAGATCAAAGGGCGTTTCGTGTGCTTTTTGAAATGCCTGAACCCCATTTACCGTGGGGGTGACCTCCCATCCTTTTTTGGCCAGTAGCTGAACCACAATCTTTTGGTTGATGAGCTGGTCCTCTGCTAATAGTATTTTCAATTTTCGGGATGGGGTGTTTTTCAATAAACTTGTCATTTCATTTTGGCCAGAAGAGGAAGGAATGGGATCAGAACGAAAAATTCGTTGAAGAATGATTCGCAATTCATTCTGCAAGACAGGTTTAAACAAGAAAAACCCAATTCCGGAAGTCTGCATCATTCGGACCGAATGAATTGACTTGTCTGCTGTAAGAAGAACAAATACAGGTGCATGGTTTACGGGGTAGAGTTGCCGGATCGATGGAATCAGTTTTTGTTCTTGGTGTGTTTGAAGGTGCTGGTCGACAAAAATAACATCAAATTTTTTCCCATCCGGCAGTTGAATTCGCTGGAGGGCTTCTTCATCAGTATAAACAAGTTCAGCGGGGATTTTCCAGCAATTTAAGAAATCATGGACTAATTGACCGTGTTTCTTCTGGCCATCCACGATCAGAACCTCCATTGATTTAAAATTTTCTGGTAGCGACATTTGCCAGGTGGGCATCGGATCGGGAACCAGTTTCAAGGGGATGGTAAAGAAAAAGGTACTTCCTTTTCCAAGCGTACTCTCTACACCGATCGCCCCGTCCATCATTTCGACAAGTCTTTTTGAAATGGTCAACCCCAACCCGGTACCTCCATAATTCCGAAAAGTTGAAGAATCTGCTTGGGAATATGATTCAAACAGGTGTTCAATCTTATTGGCAGGGATTCCAATCCCGGTATCTTTAATACTGAATTCAAGTGTAATAGAATCGTTGTTTATCTTTTTTGCAGCCAGAGAGAGGGTGATTCCGCCTTCTTCCGTAAATTTTATAGCATTACCCAAAAGGTTAATTAGCACCTGACGGATACGGGTAGGATCACCGATCACTTTATCGGGAATATCAGCTGGATGAAGACAAAGAAATTCAAGTTTTTTCTGGAATGTTTTTACCGATAGTATTCTGACTACCTTTTCAAGTAAGTCACGCAAACTCATTTCGATATTTTCAATTTCCAGTTTATCTGCTTCAATTTTCGAAATATCCAGAATCTCGTTGATGATCTCAAGCAGGGATTCGCTACTTTGTTTTATGTCGGTAAGGTGTTCAAAATATTGCTCGGGGATATCCTGATCCATTAGAATGAGATCAGTCATGCCGATAATACCGTTTAAAGGCGTACGGATTTCGTGACTCATGTTAGCCAGGAATGAACTTTTTGCAATGGTTGCTTCTTCTGCAATTCGTTTGGCTTGATCCAGCTCCTCGATCGTTTTTTGAAGTTGTTTCGTAGCTATTTGTAAATCATGTTTCTGTTTAAAAAAATCGATATAAGCCCGGATTTTATTCTGGAGAATTTTTCTGTCGAGTGGTTTATATAAATAGTCAACGGCCCCCGTTTCGTATCCTCTGAAAATTTGTTTCGGTTGGCGGTAAGTGGCCGTGATAAAGATGATGGGAATACTTTTCGTACGATCACTGCCCCTCATTAACTCCGCTGTTTCAAAACCGTCCATTCCGGGCATATTGACATCAAGCAGCACAAGCGAAATGTCGTATTCCAACATAAGTGCAAGTGCTTCATTCCCTGAGATTGCTTTTATTATATTCAACTCCTCACTGTCAATGATACTTTCGAGGGATAGAAGGTTTTCTTTCCTGTCGTCAACTATTAAAATATTAAATTTTTCCTTTTGGTTATCCATCGAATGGTGTGTTAAAAATGGTAATCTCTTGTTTGATTCTGATCTTAACCAATACTGTATTAAGCACAAATGTATTATAAAAAATTTAATTTAATAAAGATTAAAAAACCATTATTTTTGCTTCTGAATCTCATATTTTCAATTCACAAAAATCTGACTATGACCGAACAAAAAGAATTGGCCCAGAAACACGGGTCGAAGGGGAGTTATGTTTTATCGATAACCATCATTGGCGTATTTTTTTTCATTTTCGGATTTGTTACCTGGCTTAATGGTATTCTTATTCCATATTTGAAAATTGCTTGTGAACTATCAAATTTTCAGGCTCTTTTTGTTGCCTTTGCTTTTTATATTTCTTATACTATCATGGCCCTTCCCTCTTCCTGGGTGTTGAAAAAAACAGGATTTAAAAAGGGGATGATGGTTGGTTTATGGGTGATGGCTTTGGGTACGTTCCTTTTTGTGCCAGCCGCCCTTCTCCGGACTTATTCGTTGTTTCTTACGGGACTGTTTGTTTTGGGGACAGGACTGGCGATTTTGCAAACTGCTTCAAATCCCTACATCACCATTATCGGCCCTCGCGAAACTGCCGCCAGGAGGATCAGCATAATGGGAATTTGCAACAAACTGGCCGGTGCCATTGCTCCCCTGATTCTTGCTTATTTTATTCTGAACGACGGGGATGCCTTCCTGAAAAACCTGGGAACTCTTTCGCAGGAAGCACGGACTGTTGCGCTTGATGGCCTTGCCCGTCGTGTGATCAATCCATATCTGGTGATGACCGCTGTACTTTTTGTTTTGGGGATTTTTATACGAAAAGCCCCACTGCCGGAAATTGAGGCTGAACAGGAATTGTCTGAAAACATTGAAAAAGCAAACCGAAAAAAATCCATCTTTGAATTTCCCCAATTAATACTGGGTGTAATTACGTTGTTTTTTTATGTCGGAGTTGAAGTCATTGCAGGAGATACAATAATTCGGTATGGATTGGCGCTTGGAATTCCGTTGGAATCAGCCAAAAATTTCACTTCTCTTGTTCTGATTGCAATGGTATTGGGCTATATTATCGGAATCATTTTGATTCCCAGGGTTATTTCTCAAAAGACTGCATTGATTTGGTGTGGAATTGCCGGTATTCTCTTTACCATTTTAATTGTATCAATTCCTGCGAATCTACATTTTAGCTTCCCGTTTATTGATCTTCTTACTATGAAACGGGTAGATTTAATCCTCCCTTACACCTGCCTTTTTGTTGGAATGCTTGGTCTTGCCAATGCCCTTGTATGGCCGGCCGTGTGGCCGCTGGCTATTCATGATCTCGGAAGATTTCTTAAAACCGGATCCGCTTTGTTGATTATGGCTATAGCGGGCGGTGCAGTATTACCCCTGATCTGGGGATACCTCTCCGATATCTGGACTTCACAACAAGCTTACTGGATTGCCATTCCTTGCTATCTTTGTATCCTCTTTTTTGCTGTCAGGGGTCATAAAATCACGAATTGGAAAAAAAATAATCTGTGAAACATCCATAAGAACAACGATCATGCAAACCGTGAATATTAATTATGGATATTCCGTCTGACCATTAAAATCAAAATTATTAACAGATGAAACCTACTTTATTGATTTTAGCTGCCGGTATTGGCAGTCGTTATGGAGGGCTCAAACAACTTGATCCGATTGGTCCCTCTGGTGAAACAATTATTGATTATTCTATATATGATGCCATCCGTGCCGGTTTTGGAAAGGTAATTTTTATCATCAAAGAAAATATCGAACAGGAATTCAAAGAAACCTTTATCCGAAAACTTCAGGATAAAATAGAAATTGATTATGTGTTCCAGGAAATATGGATGGTTCCTGAAGGAATTCAGATCCCCGACAACCGTGACAAACCCTGGGGTACCGGACATGCAGTGATGATGGCAGAGGGAAAGATCAATGAACCATTTGCCGTGATCAATGCCGATGATTTTTATGGGGAAGAAGCCTATCGTTCTATTGCTTCATATTATCAGAATTGGACTCCGGAAAGAGAACCTGATTTTTGTATGGTTGGATATCAGTTGGCCAATACCTTATCCGAATTCGGCGCTGTTTCAAGGGGCATCTGCCAACCCGACACCCATGCGAATCTTGTAAATGTTGTAGAACGATCATTTATTACTCGACAAAAACAGGGGATTGTTTTTAAGAACGAAACGGGAGATCTTGTTCCTATCAAAGATGAAACCTTGGTTTCCATGAATTTTTGGGGTTTTACCCCCTCCTTTTTCGAATATCTGAAAAAAGGATTTGCCCAATTTATCAAGGATAATAATCAGAACCTGAAGTCGGAATTTTTTATTCCTACGGTCGTCAATGAGTTGATCCATGAGAAAAAAATGACTGTCAAAATACTGACTGGTGGTCATCAGTGGTTCGGGATGACCTACAAACAAGACCGCGAAATGGTTGTGAAAAAAATCCGTTCATTGATCAATCAAGGAATCTATCCTGAGAATTTATGGGCCTGATCCAATTTTTCCCATCAAGGTTCGTTATTTTTATGATAAGAGATCAATTAAATCAATATTTTTGTCAAAGGTAAAATCCTTTTATATGAACCATATCAGACGAAATTTTATACGATATTCTGTGATCTGTGCCCTCTTTTTGTTAATAATTCCAAATTTTAGTCAGGCTCAGGTGGTTAAAGAAGCAACTAAAAAGAGAATCAGCATTGGTTTTGGAATGTTTACTGATCTGTGGATGAACACTCCGGATGGAATGAAAACCCGAACCATTAACCAAGGGGTGAACGTTTTTGGGACGTATAATGTCCCTTTCGGGAAAAGCAATTTCGGATTTGCTCTTGGATTGGGGATCAGTGTGCATAATCTATACTGGAACTATTTGTATAATGGTAGTGACAATTCTTTCCAATTCGAAAAAATTCCCGATTCAATTGGTCACAAACGTAGCAAAGTTACCTTGCCTTATCTGGAGATCCCATTGGAATTTCGTTTCAGGACGAAGTACAAATTTGCTGTGGGGCTGGGTTTTAAAGTAGGATACATGATATATGCCCATTCTAAATGGGTGGGTGATGATTATCTATATGGCACCACAAGCACTCTTCGTACTACGGTAAGTGGCATTAAGAATATTGAGAAATTTTCTTATGGACCAACCCTTAGGATTGGTTATAAGTGGTTTCATTTAAATGCTTATTATTCCTTGTCAAATGTTTTTACCAAATCCACTGGAATCGACATGTATCCGATATCCATAGGATTTTTGCTAATGCCCTTCTGATTAGATAAGTAACATGATGGTGGTCATAACCACCGAACCAGTAATAAAACCTGTGATCAGTTCCGATGGATGATGAGAATTCATTTTCATTCGTCCAAAACCGATCCATCCGGCGAAAAAGATTCCTAAAAGAATCTCCAGGTTAAGATTCAGTCCAAAGTTAAGGGAGAGTCCCAGAAAAAACCCCACAAAGCTTCCAATTCCTGTCATGTGAAGACTGATCTTGTAATAATAGTTGATAACCAGCATGAGGATAGCTAAAAAAGTGGCACCCAGCATATAAAAACTGAAGATAGTGGAAAAATGAATTCCTCTCAGCAAATAATAAGTAATATAGAAAAAAACGGCGATTGTGAGCAGTGGATAGGTTCGTTCTTCTTTCCGTACCATAAACAATGAAGAAATAAATTGCAATCGGAATAAAATAAAAGTAAAAAAAAGCGGGAGTAAAACAGTTGTAAGAAAAACAATTCCCATCAGAAGTAATTTGTATTTCCATGGCATTAGCAATGGGAAAAGAGCATCAATTTGGAACATTACCAGTAAAACATAACAAGGCATCATGATGGGGTGGAATAGATAAGATAACACCCGGGCAATTCTATCTTCCATTCTCCGGTAATGTTTAAAGTTCTTTTCTCAGGCGTGCTACAGGGATATTCAGTTGTTTTCGATATTTTGCAATCGTACGGCGGGCGATATTATAGCCTTTTGTTTTCAGAAAATCCATGAGTTCATCATCCGTGAGGGGATTGGATTTGTCTTCTGCTTCGATGGTGTTGGAAAGGATTTTCTTTATTTCCCTGGTGGAAATCTCTTCTCCATCAGTGTTCAACATCGACTCACTAAACAAGCTTTTCAAAAGCAAGGTTCCAAAAGGAGTTTGTACATATTTGCTGTTGGCAACACGGGAAACGGTTGAGATATCGAGATTGACAATGGTAGCAATATCTTTCAGGATCATCGGCCTTAATTTTGTATCATCTCCGGAAAGAAAATACTCCCGTTGATAATTCATGATGGCTTTCATGGTAGTAAATAAGGTTTCCTGACGTTGTTTTATTGCTTCAATAAAGCCCTTGGCTGCCTCAAGTTTTTGCCTTACAAATGTCAATGCTGCTTTTTCTCCAATTTTATTTTTTGAATGGCTAACTTCTTGCAGCATATTAATATACTCACGGTTAAGAATTAGTTCCGGGGTGTTTCGGTTATTCAGAGTTAATTCAAGTTCCCCGTCAAGGTTGGTTATGAAAAAATCGGGAATAATATATTGGTTATCGCGGGAAATTTCCGCAATGGAAATTCCAGGTTTGGGATTAAGCCGTTGGATTTCTTCAATAGCTTCTTTGAGTTCATCTTCAGAAATATTTCCTTTTTGAAGGATTTTCTCATAATGTTTCTTGCTGAACTCATCAAAATAGTATTTGATAATGATCCCTGCAAGATCGGTGGTATATGTGCGATCGGTTTTGGATTCCAGCTGAATGAGCAAACATTCCTGAAGTGAACGGGCAGCAATACCTGGAGGATCAAATGTTTGTACCACTGCGAGAACTTCCAGAATTTCAGTTGGACTTGCTTCAAGGTTTTGATTAAAAGCAAGATCATCAGAAAGGGCAGGAATTTCTCTTCTCAGGTATCCGGATTCATCAAGGTTCCCGATAATTGCTGCCGCAATAATATACTGCTTATCGGTAAATTTATGCATCCCGATCTGGGCAATTAGAAAATCCTGAAAACTGATACCGGAAACAACAGGAAATTCATGCGTTTCTTCATCAGGGCTTTTATTGTTAGCGACCAGCCTGTATTCCGGAATCTCCCCTTCGTCCACATAGTCTTCAAAAGTAAATTCATCATCAGCTGAAATAGTGGGTTCTAATTCTTCAAATTCATCTTCTTCAGAATCAATAGAATCGAGTGCTGTTTCCTCCTGTGTGTTTTCCGTTTCTTCCTCTTCCCGGTTGGTCTCTTCCAAAGCCGGATTCTCCTCAATCTCTTGTTTGATCCTTTGTTCTAAAGAGAGAATGGGTTCCTGCAACAAACGCATGACCAGCACCTGTTGTGGCGACAATTTCTGGATTAACCGTTGTTGTAGTTTTTGGTTCAGCATAGGTAACAAATGTAACAATTAATCCATTGAATTTATTTTATCATCGGTGAAAAAAACATTTCAGTCATCAAATTTATGTAACCTGTCGATTTTGCCAACATTATACCATAGATTAGGATAATTTTGCATATTAATAATTTTAACAGACATGCTTCCTTCAAAGCGATTAAAACCATCTTCTTTTCTGATCCATATTCTTGTTTGGGTGGCTTTTTTCATGATTCCATTACTTTTTATTGAATCGACTCCTGGTCGGGAGCGTTTCATGGTGATGGGCTGGTTTATTCAATTATTGATGGCTCTTTATTTCTATTACAATTTTTCCATTCTTATTCCACGGTTTTTATTACGGAAAAAAATTTGGATTTATTTCCTGATGTTACTTTTTGGATTGATTGTTATTAGTGGATTAAATGTCCTTTTCATGTTTTTTATTGCCGATTTCATGGGACACCCTCATCCATTTCATTTCTGGAGATCTGTATTTTTCCCGGTTTATCCAATGTTAATGGCATTTGCTTTAAGCACGGCAATTCGAATCACCCTGGAATATTTCCAGAATGAAAAACAAAAAAGAGAGATAGAAGCTGAAAAACTTTCTTCGGAATTGGCTTTCCTGAAATCGCAAGTCAATCCTCATTTCCTTTTTAACATTTTAAATAATATCTGTTCGCTTGCGAGGAAAAAATCGGATGATACGGAAAATGCCATTATCAAGCTTTCACAAATCATGCGATATATGTTGCAAGATTCAAAAGTAGAGAAGGTGAATTTAGAAAAAGAGGTAGAGTATCTTCAGAGCTATCTTGAGCTTCAGCGCTTAAGGATTTCCGAGACGGTTAAAATTAGTTTTATAATTAGCGGCAGGCCCGAACTAATTTCCATCGAACCTCTTTTGCTCATCCCGTTTGTTGAAAATGCTTTTAAACATGGGGTGAGTTATCTGGAAGAATCGGAAATTCTGATAACTCTTTCTGCACAACGTCAAAAACTCTCTTTTGTCGTTGAAAACAAAATCATCGAAAATAAAGAAGAAGAGCTCAAAGAATCAGGTTCGGGAATTGGATTGAAAAATGTAATTCGTCGATTGGATCTGCTCTATCCCCAAAAGCATGATCTCAAAATCAATGATCAACAGGGGAAATATCGTGTAGAATTAAATATCTGCTTTTAACATGATCCGTTGTTTGGCTATCGATGATGAAATGCTTGCCCTTGATTTGATTGAGGACAATATCAAAAAAGTTCCTTTTCTGGAATTGGTTAAAACATGCAAAAGTGCCCTGGAAGCTATGGAAGTTATGCGCTTTCAGCCCATCGACCTGATTTTTTTGGATATCCAGATGCCGGATATTTCCGGGATACAGTTACTTAAAAGTTTAACCCACAAACCGCTTGTGGTTTTCACAACCGCATACTCCAACTACGCCAGAGAGGGATTTGATTTGGATGTGATCGATTATCTGCTTAAGCCATATTCCTTTCAGCGGTTTATCAAAGCGGTAAATAAAGTCAGGGAATATCTTGATTTACGCGAGCTGGCAATATCACATGAGAATTCGAAAGAAATCCTTACTTCCTCCCATTTTCTGTTTGTCAGAGCCGACTATAAACTTGTGAAAATAGATCTCAATGATATACTCTATATTGAAGGTCTGAAAGATTATGTTAAAATTTATACGGGCAACAAACCCATCATTACACAAATGAGTATGAAATCGTTGGAGGAAAAACTACCAGCCCGAGATTTTATTCGTGTCCATCGCTCGTTTATCATTGCTTTTAATAAAATCGATTATATCCAAAAACAGACCCTGAGCATTGGTAATAAAGAAATTCCGGTTAGTGAACATTACCGGGATCAGCTTTTCAATATCATTAACAATGAAAAACATTCGGAATAAAATGAAAAAAATCATCTGGCCAATCTTAGCCATGATACTGATCACAACGGGTGGAAGAGCCCAAAATAAACTATGGACATTCCAACAATGTTTAGATACGGCTTGGCAAAGAAACATCAGTATCAATCAAAGTCGCTTGTCTAACGAATTAAACAAAGTGAGTCTCGAACAAGTCAAAGCGAACCGTATTCCAAGTCTGAGTGCAAATGCCTCAGAAGGTTTAAATTTCGGGAAAAACGTAGATCCGACAACAAACTCTTATGTAACCCAAGCCTATCATTCCACCAATTTTGGAGTAAGCTCCAGTCTGAATTTATTCAATGGAATGCAAAATGCCAATACCATCCGGCAAAACCGGCTTAATGTTCAGGCTGGTCAATATGACATTGAAAAGGTAAAAAATGATGTAACCCTGAATATTACAACGGGTTATCTCCAGGTTCTTTTTGCCTATGAAATTCTATCGGCCGCAAAAAGTCAGGAAAGCGCTACCGCAGCACAGGTTGATCGAACGGGAAAACTGGTCAATGCAGGTAAATCGCCGGAAAGCGATCTATTGCAGATCAAATCACAATTAGCCACCGATAATCTTTCGGTTGTCAATGCCCAAATTCAACTCAACCTGGCAAAGGTCACTTTAATGCAATTGATGGAGATTCCGATCACCGATAATTTCGAAGTAGAAGTTCCGGTTCAGACGGAGCCTCCTATTGAATTGGGTCAAACCAATGAAGAAATCTATAAGAAATCGTTGGAAGTTCAGCCTCAGATTGCCAGTGCTTCTTTGAAAACCAATGCTTCTCTTATGGCATTGAAGATTTCGGAAGGAGCACGATGGCCCCGGTTAACACTTGGAGGAAGTCTCAGCTCAAATTTTGCCTCTAGCCGTACCAAAGGAACGGCTGTAAATCCTGAAAACTATCCGTTTTTTACTCAGATATGGGATAATATCGGACAATCGTTCAGCCTTGGACTTTCCATCCCTATTTATAATAACCGTCAGATAAAAAGTAATATTGACCGTGCTAAGATCAATGCCATGACAACACAACTCAGTGAGCAAAATACGAAAAATGTACTCCGAAAAAGCATTGAGCAAACTTATACTGATTTACGTGCTGCCATGAAAAAATATGGAGCTACAAAAGAACAATTGGCCGCTGTTGAATCGGTATATCTAAATGCCGAAAAGAAATATGATGTAGGGGTGATGAATGCTACCGATTTCCTGATTCAGAAAAATAATTATACCCAATCGCAATCAAACCTGATTCAGGCAAAGTTTGATTATATTTTTAAACAGAAAATTCTGGATTTTTATCAAGGGAAAGAGATTAAATTCAATTAGGAATAACAATAACGGAAATAAAGATTGTCAATATATTGAGATTAAATAAATTAGAGATGAAAAAATCAGTTTGGATTATAATAGGGATCGTAGTTGTGGTTGCCATTGTCGCTGCATGGTTTGTTTTTAGAACTGAAAAAAGCGAAAAAATTGAATGGAAAACCGCTAAAGTTGAAAAAGGAGATCTTCAGGTTACGGTGCGTGCCAGTGGCACATTACAGGCTGTGACTACAGTGCAAGTAGGAACTCAGGTTTCTGGGATCATTAAGAAAATTAATGTCGATTTTAATTCCGTTGTTAAAGAGGGACAGATAATCGCGTTGCTTGATACCACATTGCTTGCACAAGCAGTAGATGATGCGAGAGCATCATTGAAACGTTCAGAAATACAGGTAAATCAGTCTAAGCGTGACTATGACCGCACAAAAGTTCTATTTGAGCAAAAGGTAATGGCTCAGGCTGACTATGATTTGGCTTTAAGTACTTGGGAAACGGCTGTAACTAATGCCACATCTGCTTTAGCGACACTTAATAGGGCAAAAATCAATCTCCGTTATGCAACGATTATTGCCCCTATTTCAGGAGTAGTAGTCTCACGGGCAGTGGATGTGGGACAGACTGTTGCTGCCAGTTTCAGTACACCGACCATGTTTACCATCGCCAACGATCTTACGAAAATGCAAGTGCAAGCCAGCATTGATGAGGGAGATATCGGAAAGATCAAAGTAGATCAAGAAGTGAGTTTTACAGTAGATGCTTATCCGGAACAAACATTTTCGGGAGTAGTTCGGCAGGTTAGGTTACAACCGGTAGTATCACAAAATGTAGTCAATTATACGGTTATCATTGATGTGCCGAATGATGATCTAAAATTGCTTCCTGGAATGACGGCAAATATTACCGTGTTGGTAGAAGAGTCAAAAGATATTTTAAAAGTCCCTGCTACTGCTCTTCGTTTTTCACCCCCACAGAAAATCATTGATGAAGTGATGAAAAATTTGCCTGATTCACTCAAACCAAGACAACGAAAGGGGCCGAGTGACACCAATTCGGGGATGGGTAACCAACGTGGTGATTCCGGTTCTAATAAAGGAATGATTACCCGGCCAGGTCAAGGTACTGGCAAAAATATACCTTCAGGTAAAGGAGATCAGATGGTAAGACCTAAAATGGGAATGATATGGATCAAAGATGGAGAAAAGATCAGACCACAACGGGTAAGAGTTGGATTAACGGATGGAAGTTATACTGAAGTGAAAGGGAGAAATCTGAAAGAAGGGGATGAGGTCATTCTGGGAACAAATTCTCTTCAAAGTACGCAGACTAGTAATAGTCAAACACAACAAAGTCCATTTGGACCACCAAAACCACCAAGTAACAGAGGAGGACGTTGAGATGAGCAAACCCATCATTTCTGTTAAAAACCTAGTCAAGAATTATGTCATGGGCGATGTAGAAGTACATGCCCTGCGAGGCATCGACCTCGACATCCAGCAAGGTGATTTTGTTGCCATCATGGGAAAGAGCGGATCGGGAAAATCAACTTTCATGAATATTCTTGGATGCTTAGATGTACCGACCCGTGGACATTATTTGCTCGACAACGTTGATGTGCTGACTCTTACCAAAGACCAGTTGGCTAATTTGCGAAACCGGAAAATCGGATTTGTTTTCCAGTCCTTCAATTTGCTTTCCCGGACTACCGCACTTGAAAATGTTGAACTTCCATTGATGTATAATAAAAAGATCTCCTCAAAAGAGATGCAGGACCTTTCGATCAAAGCTTTGGAATCTGTGGGTTTGTCAAGCCGTTCCTACCATTTCCCAAACCAGTTGTCAGGTGGGGAGCAACAGCGGGTGGCTATTGCCCGGTCGTTGGTCAACCAACCGGTTGTCATTCTTGCTGATGAACCAACAGGAAACCTGGATACAAGAACCAGCCTGGAAGTTATGGATATTTTTCAGCGATTAAACGAACAAGGTATTACTATTGTAATTGTGACCCATGAAGCGGACATAGCCTCTTTTACAAAACGGAATGTTTCTTTCCGCGATGGAAAAATTATTCGTGCAATTGAAATAGATCATCCGCGTAATGCCCGGGAAGAGTTAATGCAAATGCCAGTAAATGTTGATGAGGAGGAATTATGAGAATAAAAAACCTTTTAATTGCAGCCATTCGGTCGCTTAGGAAAAATAAAATGCGCACTTTCCTGACCATGCTGGGAATTATAATCGGAGTGGCTTCTGTTATCGCTATGATTGCTATCGGACAGGGTTCCAAAAAAAGTATCCAAGCTCAGATTTCTACCCTTGGAACAAATGTTCTGATGATCTTTCCACAAGCCAGTAGTACAGGCGGGGTTCGTATGGAAGCAGGATCTTCACAAAAAATGACATTGGAAGATGTCGCCGTAATAAAAAACCGTTGTAGTTCTGTTGCCTATTTAACCCCTCAGGTGCGAACCAGCGGGCAACTGGTATATGGAAATTTGAATTGGCGGACTTCTGTATACGGTGTTTATCCCGACTATTTTGATATTCGTAACCTTAAAATCGTTAGTGGATCGGTATTTACCATGAATGATGATCGGAGTGCAGCTAAGGTTTGTGTGATCGGTCAAACTGTTGTAAACAACCTTTTTGGGGAAAATGCCGATCCGTTAGGTAATTATATCCGGATTAATAAAATTCCTTTTAAAATTGTCGGTATCACTGAAACAAAAGGACAAAATGCGTTTGGTCAGGACCAGGATGACATGGTGATTGCCCCTTTTTCAACAGTGCAAAAACGCATGTTGGCCATCACTTATATACAAAGTATGTTAGCTTCAGCAAAATCAGAAGCCCTGATTCCAATCGCTTCCCAGGAAATTACAGAAGTTTTGAAGGCCAAACATCACCTGGGGCCATCGGAAGATCCTGATTTTACAATCCGTACACAGACCGATATTGCACAAATGGCCACATCTACTTCTGCCATTATGACAATATTACTAGCTACTATCGCAAGTATCTCATTGCTCGTGGGGGGAATCGGGATTATGAACATCATGCTTGTTTCAGTGACGGAACGTACTCGGGAAATAGGTATCCGGATGAGTGTAGGAGCAAGGGGTCACGATGTATTATTACAATTTTTGATCGAAGCTTTGCTAATCAGTCTAATTGGTGGTTTGCTCGGAATAGTTCTTGGTGGCATTGTTTCCCAGTTGATTGCTAAGCTTTTAAGTTGGCCTGTATCCATCACCATTCAATCTATCCTTATGTCTTTCCTTTTTTCTTCAGCCATCGGAATGTTTTTTGGTTGGTATCCGGCACGGAAAGCTGCCCGTCTCAACCCAATCGAAGCACTGCGGTATGAATAAAATAATGGGGATCTACTGTTGGATGACGTTTAAAAATAGCGTGTCGGAATTGATTCCGGTAAAGATACCCAAACCGTTTGTAATGTTTGTGGGCGGTTCCTGGTAATTTTGGGAAGTACTGGCCTGACGCTGGAAAAAGGTCGCATATTCCGGATTAATATGATAAAGAATGATCCGGTTTTTCCCAAAATAGCGAATCATCATCGGTTGAATATCGATTTCGGTTCCGGTAGCAGGTTGCGAAGAAAGCATGTCGTTAGAAGGGATGGAATCTTTAATAACCGGAACAAGAACCGAATCCATGCATTGAACAGTAACCAAATAATAACTGTTATCCGGATTACTGAAGGTAATTTCGACAGGATCGGGCATTGAACCACTTGTTGGGTTATCCGGATCGAATTGCTTCATTTTTATAAAGGTGACAGATTGAGTTACCGACTGGGGTTTCGTTGGAATCAGCGTAGAAGATGTAATAGAAGACCCAATGTATTCAAAGTGTAGCGAATATGAGCTGTCAGTTACCACCGGAATCACTCCCAAGGTATCATAGTAAACGCCGTCTCCCATAGGAGTAAGCCTGTATTGTGTTGTACCTGAAATAATATATATAGATAGATTACTGATATCTGCTGTGGATCCGGAAAGGGTTTCATCATACGGAATTTTTTGCGATATTTTCACCCGGATTTTTTCTCCTGGAACCAGATAGGCTTCCACGACCGGCAAGTCATTAAAAATGACCGATTCGGATTTTTGGCAGGAGGTACCCCAGAAAAGGAAGAGAAATCCAATGAAAACCAAAAATTCCACTAACACATGATTTCGTTTCATTCTTTTTCCATTTACAAAATTTAGCGCAGTTTAAGCGACAAGGTGATATTTGGAGTAAATCCTAAAAATAGTTTATCAGTTTCAATAATGTTTCCGTCAATAATCTGATACTCGCGGTACCAGATATTTCGGCGATTGTAAACATTGAATATCGATACTCCGATATTCCCCCATTCATTTCCTGTATCTTGTTTCTTGAAATGGTAATTCACTCCGATGTCCAGCCGATGGTAGGGTGGTAACCTGCTACTATTTTTAGATCCGAAATCAATAAACGTTTGTTCCGTACCATTCAACAAACTGACAGAATAGGCACCATCAGGTGCTGTATATGGCCGACCGGAAGCAAAAAGCCAGGTAAGAGAAAAGCTCCAATTTTTATAATCGTACATTGAGACAAACTTAAATTCATGGGTAACATCCTGAGATGCAGGAAAGTAATTATCTCCATATATGGCAATTTTATTTTTAGCCTGACTCAAGGTATAGCATACCCATCCTGTAAGGTTTCCGATTTTTTTCTGCAACAGAAATTCCAACCCGGTTGCATATCCGATACCATTATAAAAATTCTCAGCATAAGTAGTCCCTTCACGGGTAGGGTTGAACCGGAGCGAATACTCTGTTACTCCATCAATGTTTTTATAATAACCTTCAATACTGGCTAAAAAATCCTTGTTTTCATAACTTATTCCCGCAATATAATGCCAGGCTGAGCTCACCGGTATTGTATCGCCATCGGACAGAATCCAAAAATCACGACTTCCCGTCAAAATGTCCTCGTGAACAACCCGGTTGGCAAACTGATAAAATTTTCCGGTTTCAGCAATCAACTTGAATTTTTTTGTCAGATTATAGACCAAAGAGACCCGGGGTTCAAAATATACCTTTCCGGTTGGTGAGAAAAAGGAAATCCTTACTCCGGGAGTTATAGCAAGTTTAGTGTCAAATATTTTTATTTTATCCTGAAAATATCCTCCGGCAAGAATACCGTTTTCGTTTTTATTTAAAACAATACTGGTATCTGTTTCGCCAAATTTATAAGAAATGATATAATCGGTCAGGAATACTCCAAATGACAATTGGTGTTTATTGTTCAGGCTATAAGCATAATCGCTCTTGAAAGTCAGGTCAAAGAGATTATTGTTTTCAGAAATACCGGAATTAAACCTTCCTGGTCCTCCTTCCCCTCCCGAATGAGTTCCGCTGCTGGTACGGTCACGCATACTATAATAGTTCGAAAGACTAATCAAGGTATTACTGTATATACGGGTATTCCAGTTTCTTGACCACCTCAAACCCCCTCCCAGATTACCATATCGGGTGAGATCTGAATTTTCCATATTAAAACTAAACCCCCCGCCACCGCCGGAACTGCCCATACTCGATCCATTATCCAGTTTATCAGTACCATTATAGAAACTCAACGAAATGATATCCTTGGGGGAAGGCCGGTAGGTAAATTTGGCATTGATGTCATAAAAGTATGACTGAATCGTTGTATTAAGAGAAGCCCCTCCTCCGGGCGGCTCTTTTCCACCTCCCTTGAAAGAAACTTGTTTTGCCTCACTTGAATAATTAAACTGTTTGAAGATTTTATCATACAACAAACCCTGATATGATCGACGGAAGGCAATAAGAGAAGTAAACCTTTTTCCCACCGGAACTTCAAGATACAGATTAAAACTCAACAAACTAACCTCTCCGCCTATGGTAAAACCTTTTGAATTTCCATCTTTCCCCGTGATTTCCGTAACACTCGATAACCGCCCTCCGAATTTTGATTCAAATCCTCCTTTATATAATTGAACATCCTTAATGGCATTGGAGTTAAAAGCTGAAAAAAAACCGTACAAATGATCAACCTGATAGATGGTAAAACCATCATAAAGTAGAAGGTTTTGATCGGGAGTTCCACCCCGGACATATAAGTTGGAGGAAGATTCATTTGCTGCAGAAACACCGGGCAAAAGCTGGAATGAACGGATTACGTCTTTTTCCCCGATATTTGGCAAGGTGGCCAGTTTTTGTGGCGTGATTTTCAGAGAACTTATTTTATCATTGGCATGCATTAATTGCTCTTGCTCACCCGTCACAACTATCTCTTTCAATGTTTGAGATTGCGATTCCATTTCAATAAGCAGGTTGTTTAATGGTAAATCAGGAGTAAGAAAAATTATGGCATTTTTGTATCCTATATAACTGATCATCAAAGTAGAAGTGTCGGAAGGAATATTAATCAGTGAAAAATATCCGTCTGCATTTGTAAAAGTCCCCAAAACAGTTCCTCTTACCCCGACATTGGCAAATGGTAACGCTTCTCCTGTTTGTTTATCTTTTACCACTCCGGTAAGATTGATCTGAAATTTAAGTGCGGGGCCCGTATACGTTTTCTTTTTCTGGGTTTCCTGAGGTTTAGAAGTAAGTTGCTGGTATTTATTATCAATATGGATGACCCTATCGGGCGACTGGTACCATTTCAGTTTATGTTCACCACACTGTTGATCCAGAAATAAATTAAGCGGTTTTTGAATAGGTCGTTCATTGACTTCGAATTGGACCAAAATCTCACGGTCAAATTCAAATTTCAGATGATTTATGGCTCCAATATCATCCATCACTTTATCGAGCGTTGTGATGTAGAGCTTATCTACTAAAATCTTACTAAGGTCCTGTGCATAAATACATGTTCCGATGAACCAAAAAAAGAGGGAAAGAAGAAGGTGCTTTTTCATATCCGAGAGTCCGGACAAAACTACCTAACAATGGAAGTCCAAAGATTCAAAATAGGTAAAAAGGATAAATTTACCGGTGTTTGGGGAAAAAATCAGAAATTGGAGAGCCATTGATGAAGAGATTCATAATAGGTATCACCAATTGGTATTTTAACCTTCTCAAGAAAAATATGTTTATTTCTGACGCTCCGAATATTTTTTAAAGGGACAATGAAACTCCGGTGAACACGCATAAAGGTTTTTTCCGGAAGTTTTTCCATGATACTTTTGAGGCTCATCAATGAAAGTATCGGGGATGAATTTGAGGATAGGTGAATCTTTATATAATCGTCCTGTCCCTCAATATATACAATATCTTTAAAAAGAACTTTAACTGTCTGGTATCCGGATTTTACAAATAAAAACCCTTCTACCGTTTCTGGTGCAAGAATCACTGATTTTGCTTTTTGCGCTTTGATAATGGCTTTGAAAAACCGTTCCGGTTTTATGGGTTTAACTAAATAATCGATAGCTTCAAGTTCAAATCCTTTCACGGCATATTCGGGAAACGCTGTTGTGAAGATGACCATGGGAGGGTCTTTCAAATTGGCGATAAATTGAATCCCATTGATATCCGGCATCTGAATGTCAAGAAATATCAGATCAACCCGTTGGGTTTTCAACCATGTTAATGCTTGAATGGCATCTGTAAAAGTATTTTCAATCTTGACCAGCGGTGTCTCAGAACAATATTTCTTAATTACCTCCAGTGCCAGAGGTTCATCATCTATTGCGATACAACGCATCATACAAGGTTGATACTAAGTTTAACAATAAAAACTTTCCCGTTATCTATCAATGTAAGGTTATGTTTATCAGGATACTCGAGACTCAATCGTTGACGGGTATTACGAAGTCCGATTCCCGCCATCTCATTTTTTTGACGACCAGAAAAAATCTGATTGGAAACCTTGAATTCCAATATGTTTTGAAGAATGTTGATGTCAATAATAATTGCGGCCTTCTCATGACTGCTGGTCCCATATTTAAATGCATTTTCAATAAATACCATAAGAATTTGTGGTGAAATTTGATTGGAACTATAGTCGCCATTAATGTTCAACTGAATATCCATAGTATCACTGAGCCGGATTCTTTGTAATTCCACATAGTGCTTGATATACTGAATGTCCAATTCCATCGGGACTTTATCATCTTTGATGTCGTAGAGAACATACCGCATCATTTCTGAAAGTTTCATGACCGCTTCAGCGGTATGGTCACTTTTCACTAAGGCCAGGCTATAAATGCTATTAAGTGTATTAAACAGAAAATGTGGATTAATTTGGTTTTTTAAAAAAGCAAGCTCCATGTTCAGTTTTTCTTTTTCTGCCTCTTTCCGTTGCTTTTCAGCCTGAACAAGTTTATCGGAAAAACAAATACCCAGACCCAACCCGGAAATGATAAAAGCAGTTAATAGGAAATTATAAGTGGGCCATCCTTTTGATGGGCGTTGACGATTTTCATCTCTGGGAGATTTGAAAGGAGGGGATTGTTCAATTTGTGGAAGGCTGGCATTTCGATCTCTTGGTGGAAAATTCCTTTCATTGCCAGGGAAATGGGGAAAGCTCGACATTTCCATAATTACCGTTGCAAGGATTGCAAGGATGGTGACAGAAATGATATACCAGATTTTCTTTTTCCTGAAAAATAATCGTGGCGCAAGCAGTAGATAATTCAGATAAAAAAGAAATGCAAAAAGAATTGTCTGTGTATAGGTTCTTTTTAAAAAAAACAAATCGCGGCTGGAATCCACATATAAAAGATAGGTTGGAAAAACGAACAAAAACGTCCACACAGTTATATGTAGAAATACTTTTAATTTTTTACCGGTCAGAAATGAAAATGTCATATAAAAAATAAACTTATAACATAACAACAGAGGTCCATCAACAAATCGGTCAATTCGTTGTTTTTGCCGGTAAATTTAATAATGTCTGAGATAAAAGCATCTAAATATCGATTACAAACAATCCCTTGTTTATAAATTCTATCTTCCAATCAACATTACCGTCCTCAAAAGGGTTTACTTTGCAGGTTCTGATGGAAAGTTACACCATCCTTGCACCGGTAATTCTCTCGTTTTTCATTCTGGTAATGCCTTCCAGAATAAGGTATTACTATACCTTATGCCTGACTATTATTATCGCTTTGATTACGGCCATCCCAGCTTTCAATGCGTTACTCAATCCGGTTAATGGCCCTCTTATTTTTTTTATTGGTGGAGCGATAGGCACACTTCCCTTTATTGTTGATAGTCTAAGTGGTTTCTTTATCTTGGTAACCAATTTTGCTGTACTTGCCGGGATGGTTTATTCACAGGGATATCTGAAACCCTACCGGGAAAGTAAAAGTCCTGCTCAGTTAGCCCTTCATAATTTCAGTTTTGTATGGTTGCACATTTCTATGTTGGCCGTACTTATGTTGCGTGACGGTTTGCCCTTTCTTATTGCCTGGGAACTGATGGCTGTCTCCTCGTTCATGCTTGTTTTGTTTGAGGCTGAAAAACGGAAAACCCTGAAAACTGCCGTCAACTACCTGATCCAGATGCACGTGGGTCTTTTTCTTCTGGTCATTGCTTTTTTATTATGTGAAGCGGAAACAGGGCAAATGAGCTTTGATTCTTTACGAAGCTATTTTTCCAGCCATTCCAATTTTCCACTGTTTCTTTTATTTTTTGCCGGTTTTGGTATCAAAGCGGGGTTTATTCCGCTACATACCTGGCTCCCCGAAGCTCATCCTGCTGCACCTTCCCATGTTTCGGGGGTGATGTCGGGAGTGATGATAAAAATGGGGATCTATGGTATCGTGCGGGTACTCACGTATACTCAATCAGATTTTTTAACCATCGGATTAACCATCATTGTTGTGTCATCCATTACCGGTTTGTTGGGCGTAATGATGGCCATTGTACAGCATGACTTAAAAAAACTGCTGGCTTATCATAGCATTGAAAACATTGGTATTATTGGTATTGGCATCGGGTTGGGAACCATTGGCCTTGGGCTGCATCAACCGGTGCTTGTATTTCTGGGATTTACCGGTGGGTTGTTACATGTGCTTAATCATTCTTTATTCAAACCTTTGTTGTTTTTCAGCGCGGGGTCAGTTTATCAGGCTTATCATACCCGGAATATCGAGCAACTCGGCGGGGTGATTCATAAAATGCCCCAAACGGCTGGTTTGTTTTTACTTGGAGCACTCTCCATTTGCGGATTACCTCCTTTTAATGGATTTATTTCAGAATTGCTTATTTATGTTGGTTTGATAAAAGGGTTGTCGGTTGGGAACGTATATCAATCCATCACTTTTCTCCTTATACTGATTTCTCTTGCTCTTATTGGAGGATTGGCCATTCTCTGTTTTACCAAGGCATTTGGGGTTGTTTTTTTAGGCACCAACCGGTCAACTCCAAATCCAGAAGTTAGGGAAGCTGAAAAAGGGATGTTGATTCCCCAATATGCTATCGGAATTTTGATCATTCTGATCGGAGTAGTTCCAATGGTCTTTATCAGTCCGATTGTTGCAGTAGTTTCTAAAATGTTCAACCTCGGTCCAACGGTTTTTCTGGATTCTCTTTTCCCGGTTTTTACCCAGGTTGGAATTATGGGTTTAATCCTGATTGGATTGATTGTCGTAGTCCTCTTTATCCGACATGGGATTTTGAGAAAAAGAGAAAATCAATATGGTCCTACTTGGGGTTGTGGTTATACGGCAGGAACATCACGGCAACAGTATACAGCAACAGCCTATGCAGCAACTTTTGCCGAGTTGGCACATCCTATTCTTCCTGAACAGCAGGAGTATGAAGCAATTCAGGAAGAAGAAATATTTCCCAAAAACCGCTCTTTTTCTCAAAACCCGATAGATGTTTTTAAATCGGCACTGAATAAAATCATCGATCTGATCATGATTTTATTGAAAAAGATAGCACGCTTGCAAACCGGTAATATACAGCATTATATCTTGTATGCCTTTGTTTTTATCCTGATCATTTTTGTGCTACTTTATTTACATATATTGTAATGGGATTCGTGCTTGTTATCGCTGCCGCTTTGTTTTTTCCTGGAATCATTATCCGGGTAAAAAGCCTGTTAAGCGGAAGAAAAGGACCCGGGATCATGCAGCCATGGAGGAATATTTTATTGTTGCTTCGTAAAGGCAATGTAATCAGTACAACCACAAGTTATATTTTCCGGCTGGCACCTACTATTTATCTCTGTACCATTCTTTGTGCTATTCTTCTCCTCCCTTTTCCGGGAGTTCCCTCTCTACTTGGTTTTGAAGGCGATTTTGTTCTTTTTGCCTATATGCTTGCCCTTGGAAAGTTTTTGTTCATTATCAGCGCGATGGATACCGGCAGTAGTTTTGAAGGAATGGGAGCCAGTCGCGAAGCGCTTTATTCTATGTTGGCAGAGCCCGCTTTTTTTATTCTTTTCGGGACCCTTGCCTTACTTACAGGTTTTTCATCGATGCAACCAATCTTTGATTCTTTCCAATTTGCCGGTCACAATTCTTTCATTTTAGGATTTATTGCGGTGTATCTTTTAATCCAGATTGCCATGATTGAGAACAGCCGTATGCCCATCGATGATCCAAAAACCCATCTTGAGCTGACCATGATCCATGAAGTAATGATCCTCGATCATAGTGGATTTGATTTGGCGTTAATTCATATCGGGACTGCTCTGAAATTTTCGATGTATGGATTGTTAATCGCCAACTTTTTGATTCCACCCCAGTTTCCACTTATAATCAGAATTCTCCTCTTTTTTGTGGTTCAGGTCACGATGGCGGTTCTTATCGGTTTGATGGAATCATTCCGGGCACGGAAAAAACTGGCTAAAAATCCGCAATTTATCGTCACCCTAAGTTCCATTGGATTGGTGGCCTTTATTCTTGTATTGTTGATTACTTTTAAAATGATCGGTTAAATGAATGTTCTTCTTGTCATTGTTTTTGCCATCACACTGATCTATCTCAGTATGACAGAGCGTTTCCCGATCTATGCGGGGTTGATTGCCTTTCAGGGCGTGTTGCTGTTTGCCCTTTCATTCCTTGAACTTCATGCTATTACCTTATCAACTTTGATCTTTGTAGCTATAGAAACACTTGTGTTTAAGGTAATCGTAGTCCCTTTTCTTTTATTCCGTATTATTGACAAAATTGGTGAAGCAAGAGTACACGACAAAGCCCTCCCGGGATTTTATTCTCTTTTATTTGTCACCGTTGGGCTGTTGCTTAGTATTGTGATTTCTTTTTCATTGGATACTAAGCCGGCTACCATGATTTATTTTATTGTTGCTTTTTTTGCAGTATATACAGGAATGTTCATGATAATTTCCCACAAAAAGATCTTTTCACATTTAGTAGGGTTCCTGGTAATTGAAAACTCGGTATTGTTGCTTTCCTTAGCCATTGGAAGCGAAATGCCTATGCTGATCAACATCGGGATATTGCTTGATATTTTTGTCAGTGTTTTGATTCTTGGGATTTTTGTGATGAAGTTAAAACAATATGCAAATGAGTTGACCTTACTAAAGGATGACTAGAAATGAAACAAAGAGACAAAGTAAAATGAAATTTAAAAGATGTCAGAGAGTGGGTACATATTAGCAGGGTTTTTTTTGGTTTCACTCTTGATGGGGGTTGTTGTCGGGCTGGTGCATAGCAAGCTACTGGCAAGATCCATAACCATCTTATATGTGGTCATTCATATAAGTTTTACGGGATATTGCTGGCTTCATCTTGGCGAAACGGTACTTGACTATTTTACCTTCGACCCGCTGGGTGTTTTGTTGCTGACGATTCTTTCGATTCTTACCATTACCACGGTTTATCATGGGTTTATATATGTAAAAGATGCAAAACCGAGGATTTACGCTATTTATCATGCGGCATTGATTGCCTTAGTAGCTTCAATGTCGGGGGCTTATCTGGCAAACGGGATGACCACTGTATGGATTTTTGTCGAAGCCACTACATTGTCTGTTGCTGCGCTGATCTACCACGACCGGACTCCATTGGCACTGGAAGCAACATGGAAATATGTTTTTGTTTGTTCTATTGGGATTTCCTTGGCCTATCTGGGGATCTTATTCCTTGGGTTTACAGTTCACGATGCCCGTTTGTTGCATCTCTCCTTCGATAGTGTCACAGAAATTGCAAAAATGGCCAATCCGCTGTATCTCAAAATCGCCTTTGTCTTTGTTTTGGTAGGGTACAGTACGAAAATGGGTCTTTTCCCCATGCATACGGTTACAGTGGATGCTCACACCGTAGCCCCACCGCCCATCAGTGCATTTATATCTACGACACTCATGAATGTTGGATTTCTCGCCATTTTCCGGATTTATGCCCTCTTTTCGGCCACCTCCATACTTCCCTTTATGAATCATGTGCTGATCCTTTCTGGAGTTTTATCCTTGCTCGTATCCGCAGGATATATGCTCAAGGCAAAACACAATAAACGTATGCTGGCGTACTCAAGCCTCGAAAACATGGGGATTGTAGCCATTGCCATTGGTATTGGAGGTATTGGTTACTATGCTGCCATCCTTCACATCGTACTCCATTCGTTTACAAAGGCTGGCCTCTTCTATCAAATCGGTCAATCGTATAAAGTGATGGGAACATATAAGCTTGATGAATCAGGAAACTATATGGCGCTTTATCCTGCTGGAGCAACCGCCTTATTGCTGGGTTTTCTTTGTATCACTGCCATCCCACCATCCGGAATGTTTATCTCGGAGTTATATCTGATGAAAGCCATGATTCATTCCCAAAATTATCTGCTTCTCGCTGTCACTGGTTTGTTGTTGTGCTTTGTCCTTTATGCTTTGCTTACCAGGGTGTTGCACATCGTATATTCCCAACCTCGGGAAAAACCCTTACATGAGCTGCAGAAGGTTAACCCATGGCAATCGATCAGTCAATATTTTTTATTCGGTCTCGTCATTTTCATCTGTTTTGTTCAGCCAATGCCATTTCGCCATTTAATCGAATCAATCATTAATGCTTTGCCTAAATAATGAACCAAACCCGATATATCGAACTTTTCTCAAATCCCGATTCCGTCCGGTTATTAGACATTCCTGTTTTAGATTATCCGGCATTTCTGGCATTTCTGGATCAGCTTATGGGGGAGGAGGGGACTCATTGTGTAGCCTATTTCGCATTACCACAAGCCGAAACCTTCCGGTTTATATGCTGTATGGCTGCTGATGAAAATCATGCCTTGGTGATATTCTCTCATGAACAACCCCGCAATCCGTTACCTTCACTCCCCTCAATCACTGCCCGGCATTTTCAGTTTCATGTTTTTGAACGTGAAATTTTTGAAAATACCGGTATTAAATTTCCCGATCATCCCTGGTTAAAACCTGTCCGTTTCCCATTCCAACGGGCCGATCATTCAAATATAATAGATAATTACCCATTTTATTCTATAGAAGGAGAAGAGTTGCACGAAGTAGGGGTAGGCCCTATTCATGCCGGCATCATCGAACCAGGATATTTCCGTTTTATCTGTCATGGTGAAGAAGTTTTACATCTGGAAATTCAGCTTGGATTTCAACATCGGGGAATAGAACATCTTTTTGTTGAAAATCAACAACTGCTTTATCAATCAATATTGGCTGAAAATATTACCGGTGATACGGCTATAGGTCATTCTCTGGCTTTTACCGGGGTAGTTGAATCCCTGGCTGGAATTCATGTTTCTTCTTCCCTGGCTATTGAAAGAACGGTTGCTCTGGAACTCGAACGGATTGCTGTTCATATCGGGGATACGGCTGCATTATGTACCGATATTGCCTATCAATTCGGCCAGGTAGTTAACGAAGCATTACGGACCATTGTCATCAATACCACTCAGCTTTGGTGTGGAAATAGGTTTGGAAAAGGATTGATTCGTCCTTCAAAAACCAATTATCCGCTATCCCTGGATATCGTTAAGGTGATATTAAAAAACCTGGAAGAAGTAGAAAAAAGATATCTTCAGGTTACCGATCGGATTTTTACTCTTTCCAGTGTTCTGGGACGTTTTGAAAATATGGGAAAGCTTACTCCAAAACAGGCAACCCTGATCGGGACGGTTGGAATGGCAGCCCGCAGCAGCGGAATGTATCGCGATATCCGCTGGTCGCATCCTTTTTCTGCTTTTACAGATCATCCTTATGAACCAGCCATGCTTCAAAAAGGAGATGTCTGGTCAAGAGCCCTGTTACGAAAACTGGAAGTAGAAAAATCTATAGAAATAATAAGGAAGCTACTTAAAAATTTTATGATTGATCATTCTGAATTTCAGAATTACGAAACGGTAAATCAAAAATCTAACATCATAAATTCCGGCCTTGCTCCTTTATCCCTTGCTATTTCTTTAGTTGAGGGATGGCGTGGTGAGATCTGTCATGTAGCGGTTACAGATAATTCAGGAAAGATGGCTTTTTATAAAATAAAAGATCCTTCGTTGCATAACTGGATGGCGCTGGCTTTAGCTGTCAGAAATCAGGAAATTTCCGACTTTCCCCTCTGCAATAAGAGTTTTAATCTGAGTTATTGTGGTAACGATTTGTAAATGGTGAAATAGCGAAAAAGACAGCATGAAGGAATTAACTATTTTTCGGCAACATGGCAGGCAATTTATTCCTGATTTACAAAAGGTTGAATTGCCTGAAATTTTCAGGGGGAGGCCAGTGATCAGTAATGATTTGTTGCCTGAAGAGGCTGGTCGATTGCATAATTTGTGTCCTGTCAAAGCCATTGGAATAAATCCATGTTCCCTTGATTTGGGGAAATGTATTTTTTGTAAAGAGTGCGAATTTCAATCCTTAGGGAAGATTAAATTTACCAATGATTATCGGTTGGCGGTGAATTCGAGGGATGATCTGATTATTGTGCAAGGGATGAGCAACCCATTTCAGCTCGACCGAAAAAAAATCCGTGAGGAAATCCGGGTTTTATTCAAACACGCCTTGAAACTCAGACAAGTATCGGCTGGTGGTGATAATTCTTCGGAAATGGAATTGAATGCTGCAGGGAATGTCAATTTCGATATGGGCCGTTTTGGAATTGAATTTGTGGCATCGCCGCGACATGCAGATGGCCTGGTCATTACCGGACCCATCACCCAGAACATGTCGGCCGCATTACAATTGTGCTATGATGCTATTCCTGCTCCAAAAATCATTATATTAGCAGGAAGTGATGTCATCAGCGGAGGAATTTTTTCGGGAAGTCCGGCATTGGAACGTGGGTTTTTGGAGAAATATCCGGTAGATCTATATCTTCCGGGTAATCCGGTGCATCCCCTCACGTTTATTCATGGGGTGTTAAATCTTACTGGATATTGGTCTTCAAAATAATATTGTTTAACCAAAAAATGAAACCATGAAAAAAAAGTCAATGATTCTCATCATTCTTCTCTTTCCCATTTTATTGGTTGGACAAAAATGGAATAAAGCAGATTCTCTTGCCTATTATACCTTTGTGGCAGAAGCGCAATATGACATGGTAGGTAATTATGCTGCCTCAAGCTATTATCTGACCAAAGCAATCCGGCTTGATCCGCGCGATCCGGAGTTATACCGGTTACGTGCTTCTTCAAGAGAAAATATGGGAGATATCAGGGGAACCGAGGCCGATTATACCATGGTTTTGCAACTTGAACCGGGAGAAATTGCGGCGTACGAAAGGCGGGCAGAAGCGAGGGTTGTGTTGAAAAAATACCAGGAAGCTATCCGGGACTTTGATTTTCTGATTTTTTCTGATCCGGAATATTCTGGCTATTACTATGAAAGGGGATTGTGTAAAAAAGAGCTGAATGATTTAGATGGTGCCTGTTCCGACTTTAATCAAGCCAGTCGCCTCGGATCCAGAATTGCCTATCTCACCATTATAGAGTGTTGCATCAAGTGATTTTTAGTGAATTCCATGATTATTTAATCGGGACAATTTGTTAATCAGATGAATGACAACAACAATAATTCCTGAAAAATGAGCTCAAAAATAGATAATCTGCAGCTGAACTATAAAATCTGGTTGGAGACTTCCGGCCAGGTAGGTGTGCTCGGCGATAAGAAGTGTGATTTACTTAGGGCCATCAATGAAACTGGTTCATTAAATGATGCTGTAAAAAAGATGGGGCTGACCTATCGTAAAACCTGGGATAACCTCCGGCGAATTGAAAAAAATCTTGGGTTCCCGTTAATCAAACCGACTCGTGGAGGTGCCGATGGCGGAAACACCGTACTGACCCTTGAAGGGAAAATCATCATCGCAGCATTCGAAAAATTTCATGCAGAATTTGATTCAATCATTCATCATGGATTCGAGACGATCCTCGCTGAAATGAAACAAAAGATCACTTAAAAGTTTTGTGTGATGTCTTGCCACCCGATAAAATATTGATACTTTTGTCACCGAATTGCAAAACAATGCAATTCGCTTAATGGCAAATTAAAATCAATGTTTTATGAACAATGCCATCTATAATTTCCTGCTTCCTTCTAATGAACCTGTTCTTGAGTACAAGAAGGGGAGTAATGAAAGGATTCTCCTTGAAAAAGAATTACAAAGGCAACTCCGGAATCCCATTGAAATTCCACTAATTATTGGTGGTAAGGAGGTTAGGACCCAACAGACGGGGTTGGTGAAAATGCCACACCGTCATACACAGGTGTTGGCAACTTATTACAAAGCATCGGAAAAAGAGGTAAAAATGGGCATCAAAGCAGCGCTTGATGCCCATCGCATCTGGTCGGATCTCTCCTGGACAATCCGGGCTGCCATCCTGCTGAAGGCGGCAGAGCTTATTTCAGGTAAATACCGGGAGTTAATGAATGCTGCAACCATGTTGGGACAAAGCAAAAACATATATCAGGCCGAAATTGATGCTGTTTGCGAGACCATAGATTTTCTGAAGTTTAATGCCTTTTTTGCCTCACGTATCTATGAAATGCAGCCCAGTTCGACTTTCAATCAATTGAATAAGATGGAATTTCGCCCACTCGAAGGTTTCGTATTTACTGTTAGTCCCTTCAATTTTACTTCCATTGCATCGAATCTGAATATGGCTCCGGTGATGATGGGAAATACCACAGTATGGAAACCGGCATCGACTTCCTTATTATCCAATTATTACCTGATGAAAATTTTCCAGGAAGCCGGTCTTCCCGATGGAGTCATCAATTTTATACCCGGGAGCGGTTCAATGATCGGAAAAACAGTTCTTGAATCACCCGATCTGGCTGGAATTCATTTTACAGGGTCGAATGAAACATTTAACCATCTTTGGAATCAAGTATCTCTGCAATTACCTCATTATAAGTCGTATCCGCGATTAATCGGAGAAACAGGAGGAAAAAACTTCATGATCGTACACCCCTCTGCTTCGGTACAAGAAGTAGCTGTAAATGCATACCGTGGTGCTTTTGAATTTCAGGGACAAAAATGCTCTGCTGTTTCCAGGATGTACGTACCCGTTTCACTTTGGCCGGACATCAAAACCGAATTGATCAAAATCAGTTCTGATGCAAAAATGGGCGATGTATTAGATCCGTTGAATTTCATCAACGCCGTGATTGATGAAGGCTCTTTTGATAACATCATGGATTATCTCCGATATGCAGAAGCATCAAAAATGGCTGAAATCATTGTAGGAGGACACGGGGACAAACAGGTGGGGTACTTTGTTGAACCAACCATAATTGTAACTACCGATCCCAAATTCAAGACCATGGAAGAAGAAATATTCGGTCCTGTGCTGACGGTATTTGTTTATCAGGATGAAAAGTTGGATGAAACAATAGAATTATGTAATGCAACTTCGCCTTATGGACTTACCGGGGCAGTGTTTTCCCGTGACCGGGTGGTAGCTGCATCTATGTGTGAGAGATTGAGGTATGCTGCCGGTAATTTTTATATCAATGATAAACCAACCGGAGCCATTGTGGGTTTGCAACCATTTGGCGGCTCACGTGCTTCAGGGACCAATGATAAAGCAGGAGGCGAATTCAACCTTTTTCGTTGGATCAGCCCAAGAACCATTAAAGAAACATTTCAGCCTGCTACAGAATACCGTTATAATTATATGATGGAATGAAAACTAACTAACTATTTAACCGATAAAAATATGAACTTTAATCTGAAAAATTTAGGAATTGATCTTATAAATCCAGGTGCAAGTACCGGCAATGGATGGTTTGATACCCATGGGGATGAAACAACGTCTTATTCACCAATTGATGGTTCCATCATTGCAAAGGTGAAAAATGCCACACTGGATGATTATGAAAAATTAATGGCCAAGGCACAGGAGGCCTATCTGAAATGGCGGATAATTCCGGCTCCAAAGAGAGGGGAAGTGGTCCGGCAGATTGGAGAAGCGCTTAGGAAGAGGAAAGAAGAGCTGGGATACCTTGTATCATTAGAAATGGGCAAGATATATGAAGAAGGGCTGGGTGAGGTTCAGGAAATGATCGATATCTGTGAATTTGCAGTTGGGCAATCTCGTTTGCTCAATGGAGCCACCATGCATTCCGAGCGTCCCTCCCATCGTATGTATGATCAATATCATCCGATTGGTATCCTCGGAATAATTACCTCTTTTAATTTTCCGGTGGCTGTTTGGGCCTGGAATTCCATGCTGGCTGCAATAGCTGGTGATGTGGTCATCTGGAAGCCCAGTTCCAAGACCCCGCTCTGTGCCATTGCCGTGCAAAAAATCATTACTGAGGCCCTCCGAAACAATCATGTCCCTGAGGGTGTGTTTAATATGATCATTGCTAAGTCATCCGTACTGGGCGATAACTTTGCTGCCGACAAGCGCATTCCCCTTGTTTCAGCGACCGGGTCCACAGAAGTGGGTAAAAAGATCGCTGCCATCGTGGGGAAGCGACTTGGAAAAACCATCTTGGAATTGGGGGGTAACAATGCCGTTATCATTTCCGAATATGCCAAGCTGGATATGACCCTGCAGTCGGTTGTTTTCGGTTCAGTTGGGACATGCGGACAACGCTGCACCTCAACGCGCCGCCTTATCATTCATGAATCTGTTTTTGAAACTGTAAAAGAACGACTGATATCAGCCTATCAGAGCATCAGTGAACGGATCGGAAATCCCCTTGACAAGGAAACACTGGTTGGGCCATTGGTAGATGAATTAGCGGTTAAAAACTTCCTGTATGCTATTGAAGAAGTGCAGAAAGAAGGGGGTAAGTTGGTCTTTGGAGGTACTGTGCTTCAGGGTGAAAAATATCTTTCCGGTAATTATGTTATGCCTGCAATCGTTGAGGCAGAAAATCATTATAAAATGGTACAGAAGGAAACTTTTGCTCCGATTGTTTATCTGATTAAATATAAAACGATTGAAGAAGCGATTGATCTTAACAATCATGTTCCTCAAGGACTTTCCTCCTGTATTTTCACGGAAAATTTAGTGGAAGCAGAAAAATTTCTTTCCGAAACCGGTTCCGACTGCGGAATAGCAAATGTAAACCTTGGTACTTCTGGCGCTGAAATAGGCGGTGCTTTCGGAGGCGAAAAGGAAACAGGCGGTGGGCGTGAATCTGGTTCCGATGCCTGGAAAACATATATGCGTCGTCAAACCAATACCATCAATTTTAGCGGGCAAACAGCGCTGGCACAAGGAATTACATTTGATTTTTAATTTCGATGGCCATCTTAAAAATAGATATCCCGTTTTCCTTGTTCGATTGAAATGAGGTTGTCTGATATTTTCGTGTTAAGTGTGGTATTCTCAATTTCGCTGACCAATTTGTGAATAACAGCCAATCCTTTTGCCTTGGTTTCAGGGGAAGCAAAATCTTCAAGGTATTCTTTAAAGGTAAAGAGTGCATTTGGCATACAATATTGCTTGATTAGGCCAGGCTTGGCAAGGTCCATAAAATCTTGTCCGACTCTTCCTTTACGGTAGCACCCGGTGCAAAATGAGGGTATAAAACCTTCATTGGCAAGTGCAAATATCATCTGATCGAGTGTCCTGTGGTCGCCTAAAGTAAACTGGCTGCCGGTTTGTTCTTCCTCGTGCATATAAGAACCCGGATTAGTGCGCGATCCGGCAGATATTTGGCTTATCCCATAATGGATAAGTTCAGTCCGCATGGCATCATTTTCCCTTGTACTAAGTATTATTCCGGTATATGGCAACGCAATGCGAAGTATTGCTACCAGCTTTTTAAAATCATTGTCGGATACCTGCGACGGAATGTTATCTGCATTGGGAGCTCCTACAGCGGGTTCGATACGGGGAACACTTACCGTATGAGGACCGCAACCAAATGCGTTTTCAAGGTGATGAGCATGTTCCATCATTGCCAAAACTTCAAAACGATAATCAATTAAACCCAGCAATGCTCCTATTCCGACATCATTTATGCCACCTTCCATGGCCCTGTCCATCACGGTAAGACGATATTCGTAATTTCCCTTTTGTGTATCAACCGGGTGAAAATTCCGGTATAGCACCGGGTCGTAGGTTTCCTGGAAGCAAACATAAGTTCCTATTTTTTCTGCTTTCAGCTTAGCGAAGTCTTCAACTTCCATCGGGGCCAGTTCGACGTTGATCCGGCGGATATAATCCCTGCCGCCGTTTTCTCTGGCTGCATAAGTAGTGCGGATGGCCTCTACCATGTAATCAGTGTTGTTGCGTTTGCTTTCGCCACAGATTAGTAACACTCTCTTATGTCCCTCTCGAAGAAGAGCCTGGGTTTCCTCGGCAATCTCTTTCATCGTAAGCACTTTTCGCTTAATGAGTGTGTTGTCGCGTCTAAAGGAACAGTATGTACAGTTATTGATACAAACATTGCCTGTATAAATAGGAGCAAAGAGAACCAGCCTTTTCCCATAAATTTCTTCCTTTACCGTACGCGCTGTATCCATTATTTTTTGAATAACAGGAGTATCCTGAACACGAAGAAGTACGGCAACTTCTTCCAAATTCAGCCCTTTCAGCTTTAGAGCTTTGTTTAGAATCGTGTTTACTTGATTTATATCCGGGATTTTCCCTTCAATGAGGGAGTATAACTTTTGCCGGTCAATAAATACTTTGTTCCTTTCGCTCTTGTTCATAGTTTTGCCCTTCCTTGAATTTAGTTAGAATAGATTTAACTTCAACGTCTTTTAAACGTCCAATCTTTCCAGTAAGAGCACTGATTGTCTCGGTAGTACCTTCAATAACAAGAGAAATAACGTGAATATTGCGATGGTGAATAGGCAACCCCTGTCGAGCTAAAATTATACTGCGGTATTCAGAAAGCAAATCATTTACCGCAGGAATTGAGGTTGTGCCTTTTATTAATATCGTGATAGTACCAATTCTCTTTTCCATCAGACACTCTTTTGGATTGGATGTATGTTTATACTTTTTTTTAGACAAACTTTGAAAAAGTACTTACCGTTTCTCAGAACTGTCTGGATACAAAAGTAATAAATTTTTAATCAAATAGGGTTAATCATGAAATTCATCCTGCAAGCATACAGTTTTTGTAACCTGTCAGGACTTGGCTTGCCTCTTTAGATTATAATAGCAAAATAATTATTGAACAGATAATACCAGCGCTTGCAAGATAGATTCCCCTATGAAACAATTTCGTCTGGGGTTTAAACATCCAGAATGATGAAATGGCTAAAAATAGCAACAGTATTCCAAAGGTTACTGAAAACCAATGCACTAAATTCCTACTTGAAGAAAAATGCAAGGCAATAAACCGATTAAGCAATGAAGGAAGTTCTTGCGATGTATATTTTACAACTCCCGTTTTACTGTTATATGTTCCGTTTTGAAAATAAACAACATCTCCTTCTGTTTTCGATATCTCCAAATTTCTTAAATGTAAAACCATCCCAAGATCAGATTCTTTGATGTTTGGGGATAACTGTTTTTCTACTAGTTTTTCATGTTTTAAAAAGTCTGTATCTCTATAAATAAGAACTATTCCACTTATGCTGTATATAATAGTGAGACCTATTACAAAAAAGCCAATATCGCGATGTAAAGAACGCATATAATAATTGATCGATTTTTTTTCTTTCATTTCCATAATAAATTGTTTTTGTGATGATTGTGACCTTTTGCCAATTTTTAATTGAGAACCAGTTAGTTACTGGACTTTAGTCCAAAATGATATGCTTTTCGGAGCAGGCTCGTTTATTAATAGCAAACTTACAAATGTTTTTAGAATTATGTTGGTACTGTTCTATACTTGTACTCTTTTTTGTTGATTATATAACTATATTTAACACTTGCGGGAACGTACTGTACACTAATTGTAGTAGAATAGAATCCCTTTGATCTGTGCTGAAATTCGTTAACTATTCCTATTGTATAAGAAGGATTTGAAAAAATTTCATCATTACTTTTCCTACTCATTTTTTTACTGATCATAATTAAAGTAAAACCAATTATCATTGCTAAAGCTAATATTATAAACGTATTCATTTTTTTTTCATTTTACGAAAATTTATCATGACACTTTATTTCGGATTATTCAATTGCGGTATATACGGTGGTAACATAGGTACTTGAGGTAATATATCGGGAGGCAACAGTCCAGGTTGTCAACTTTCCATCTTCATTTCTGGTGATCATTCGGCCCAACATATCATACGTATATTGTGTCTTGTTTAGTTCCGTTTGTTTTTGATCCTTTCTTGAAATCAATTCACCAAATGTATTATAGGTCTCTTCTATAGAACCCGAACTCGGATCAATTATATTGATTCTGTTCCCAAATTTATCAATTTTTATGACATTCTGAGTTGCCGAAAGATTATCAATTGCAACAGTACGTATGAAATCATTCCCCTGATAAGCATATCTATATTTAACTGTCCGGGAATTAGCGTCAGTCACTTCGAAAAGCCGCATGATTATTAATAAATCACACTTGAAATTCAACCACTAAACTTGAGTAAAGAATATGAGAAAAGAATTTTAATTGTGTACAATGAACAACTTACCTGTAACTGAATAACCTTCGGTTTTGATTACATAGATATAACTACCATCGGGATATTTAGAAGTATTCACTTTGATATGTTGAGATCCCACTGAATACGATTCAAAA